>Ga0210024_1000635_pt1 | contig 32227 bp, 34 predicted proteins | sample CryGeymeta201525_FD_183988 | JGI IMG/M metagenome (GOLD analysis project Ga0210024, IMG submission 183988) | Groundwater microbial communities from Crystal Geyser aquifers in Utah, USA - Crystal Geyser metaG 2015-25 (SPAdes) (version 2) | ecosystem: Environmental > Aquatic > Deep subsurface >...
TAGAACCAACAATGGTACGCTTTTCATCAATGCCATTTTCAAGGAGGCACTTAATCGCATCCCCTGAGTTATGTCCAGCAACATCGGTTCCACAGAGAACTAAATATCGCATGTTGGGATTTGCTACGATATTAGTAACGATTTTCTCAATCCCAATATTCTCGGTCTGCAATGTACCTGCCAAAGCTGCGCCCTTTTCAATCGCTACCCGAACTAACTGTTCAATCTCAGGTGGGGTCTGTTCTCGGGGGTAATTTAGCATAACCACAACAGCTACTGGCGAAAAATCGTTACCTCGCAAATAAGAACCTTCCTCTGGAGGGTAATCAGTTGGCGGTTTGACCTTCAATATTTTAGCTGTGGATTTATCTTCATTCATGTATCTAACCCTTATCCTCTTAAGTGCATTTTTAAATTTCCGTTATTCATATTTTTGCGGGTGAGCAATTTCACTTAACTTGTTCACAATTGCACTCAGGTGCAACATTTATCCCAAAATTGGGGTTGTAGCTGCACCATGGTGCGGTTATTTTACATCTATCCGAAGAGCGAAACCTCTCTCCTTGCATCAAGTTTTGTCACTCTCGCCTCCTTCAAAATCGAGATTGTCCAACGGACTTCGTATTTCTCCCAAACTCCTTGTACTGACATGGGTATATATTTCGGTCGTCTTACTGCTGGCATGGCCTAACAGTTCCTGTATGTATCTGAGATCAACTCCGGATTCCAACAAGTGCGTAGCGAAACTATGCCGAAGGTCATGAACCGACACATCTTTCTTTATGCCAGTCCTCTCGCAGGCTTGATCGAAAACCTTCTCTATCGTCCTTTTCGAAAGATGCCTGCCTGCTTTTGCTCCTTCAAAAAGCCACTTTCGGGGTTCATACCGCTTAATATACAGGTCAATTAATTCCAGGGCTTTGGGGGAAAGAAGTGTATACCTGTCTTTTCTCCCTTTTGCTCCCTTTACCAAGACGAGCATTCTATCCCTGTCAAGATGCGCCTGCTCCAGTCGGGCTGTTTCACCAAGCCTCAGGCCACCGGAGTATATGGTCATCAGAATTGCCTTGTGCTTGATATTCGCTGTGCTTTTTATAATGCGGCTGACTTCTTCTTTACTTAAGACTTCCGGCAGTATTTTGTCCTTTCTCGGCCTTACGACTTCATAGATGAACTTCTTCTTAAGCATGGTCCCGTAATAGAACTTCAGGGCGTTTATTGCCTGATTCAATGTGGATATGGCAGACTGTCTTTCTTCGGCGAGGTGAACAAGGTAGTCCTTTATGTCTCCTTCCTGAACTTCAGTGGGGTTCTTGTTTATAAAACTCAGAAAATCTCTGTTGTAATAGAGATAACCTTTGACCGTTTTATGGCTGTATTTTCTTGAAAGAAGTTCACGTTTAAGGTCATCAAATTGAGATTGCGGAACCTGTTCCGAGCCTATCTTGAGATTGCTTCGTCCCGATTTTATCGGGACTCGCAATGACGAGCGAGGAAGCCCGTCCCTCGCAATGACGGAAGTGAGTTTAGTTTGTAAGGCTGTGTCTATATGTATTTCCTCGCCTTCAAAAGCTTTTAAAATCTTTTCTAAAGTTCCGTTGGAATTAGGAAAGATCCAATACTTTTTATCCGGATGCCACCTATGGCCCTCAATGGTTTTAACTTTAGCCACAAATTTAGGATCGTACGAGAAAGAAACTACAATTTCCCCCTCCTGTATATTCTTACCGATTTTTACGCTTGCCATAAATTTATTTTATCAATTCCTCAATACTAACACCTAACTTTAACATTATACGGTAGATTCTAATCAAAAATCAAATTACACCCCGACCTATCTCCTCCCCCTCGAGGGGGAGGATTGAGGAGAGGGAAAAAGGGAATTCCTATACTATCAAATTATTACATTATCAATTAATCTGGTTTTTCCAATCCAGGCGGCTATTGCAATTAAGGTATTCTTTTTTATCTTTTTAGCATCCTTTAAATCGATTAAATTTATGGCTTTGAGATAATCAATTTTTACTCCTTTCTTTTTTTTAATCAAATCCTTTGCTTGCTGCAAAACCCTGGCGCTGTTGTTCTCTCCGGAATTTACCATTTTTTTCGCTTTAACCAGAGCCTGGTAAAGAATGGGAGCAATCTTTCTCTCCTGTTTACTTAAATATTTATTTCGGGAACTTATTGCTAAACCATCCTTCTCCCTGACCGTGGGCAGGCCAACAACCTCAACATCCATATTCAAATCTTTTACCATTTTCTTAAGAATAATCAATTGCTGCGCATCCTTCCACCCAAAATAGGCTTTTGTCGGTTTAACAATATTAAATAATTTTGCCACAATTGTGGCAACCCCTCGGAAATGAATCGGCCGGGAAACACCGCATAATCTCCCGGATAACTCTTCTACCTGGATATAGGTATGAAAAGAGTCCGGATAAATCTCCTCGTCAGAAGGAACAAAGAGAATGTCGGTTCCGGCTTCCTTAGCCAATTTCTTATCCCTTTCTAAATCCCGGGGGTATCTTTGGTAATCCTCTCCCGGCCCAAATTGCGTTGGATTGACATAAATACTGACCACAACTATACCGCAATCCTTTTTTGCTCTTTTAATCAGAGAAATGTGTCCGGAATGCAAATACCCCATTGTGGGAACCAGGCCAATTATCTTTCCCTTCTTCTTTTCTCTCTCTATCAGAGTTTGTAATTCCTTGCTTTTCTTAATGACCTTCATCCTATTAGCGAGGCTAAAGCCTCGCACTACAATTTTCTTTAAAAAGGGTCTCTATCTTTTTTCTGGTTACCGGGTCCTTAAAAGATGGAGCAATTTCATTCAAGGGCCTTAAAACAAATTTTCTCTTGTTAAATCCTGGATGAGGAATAATAAGGTCAGGCTCATTCAAAATAAGGGAATTATAAAAAAGAATGTCTAAATCAATTGTCCGCGGCTCTTTTCTTTTATGATTTATTTTTCTCCCCAGGCGCTCTTCTGTCTCTTTAAGAAATTTTAAAAGTTTCTGAGGAGGCAATTCTGTCTCTATCTCTGCCACACCGTTAAGAAAATAGGAGCCTTTTACCCCTTCTTCCGGTCTTGTCTTAAAAAAGAAAGAAACTTGATTAATCTTGATCTTTTTCCTTTTTAATAATCTTAAAGCGGTCTCAATATTCTTTCTCCTTCTTCCCAAGTTTGTTCCAATTCCCAAATAGACAATAGCCACTGTCCCCTCCCTTCCCTCTCCCTCCTTAGGGGAGAGGATGAAGATGAGCGGTTAAAAAAAGAGGTCAATCAATTTATGGCCTTCTTTAAGGTAAAATTTCCTTTTAGCGGCAGTTTCATTGAAGGAAGTGGTTTTATTGGGCTTTACTCCTTTGCCGAAAAGAAGAAATGGAACCGGGTCGGCTGAATGGGTGCGGGATTTCAGAGAGGTAATGTGGTCAGAAAGAATAAGGAGCCGGCACTCTTTTAAAGCGAGAAGTTGCGGAAAAATTCTTCCCATAATTTCCTTGTCAAAATCCTCAATTGCCTTAAGTTTTAGTTTTAACTGGCCGGAATGGCTTGCCTCATCCGGAGCCTCAACATGCAAAAAAACAAAATCCTTTTCCTTTAAAGAATTTATCGCTGCTTCCACTTTACCCTTATAATTGGTATCCAGATATCCGGTAGCTCCTTCTACCTCAATAGAAGTAAGGCCAATGGATTTACCAATTCCTTTGACAATGTCTACGGCAGAGATAACGCTACCTTTAAAACCAAACCTTTTCCTGAAACTCGGCAGACTCTTTTTTCTCCCTTCTCCCCAGAGCCAAATCATATCGGCTGGATTTTCTTCCAGGTCAATTCTGATTCGATTGATTTTATGATCGCGAAGCAAAATCCTGGAATCCATCATCAATTCCCGTAAAATCCTGGCATCTTTGCCGGAAGGGAGATAATCCTTAATCCTTTTCCCGATAATATCGTGAGGAGGCGTAGTGGAGATTTCACCAAGATTAAGGGTACAATCCTTGAAGATGAGGATATGGCGATAACTTACTCCCGGATAAAATCTAATTTTTTCATCGGCCAATTTGCGGTTGAGAAAATCAATAAGAATTTTTGCTTCCGCAGTTTGGATATGGCCTGCAGAATAATCGGCTAAAATTCCATCGTTCTCGGTAATAAAATTGCAGCGGATGGCAACATCCTTTTCCCTTAAGTTAATTCCCATATTAATTGCTTCCAAAGGTCCTCTTCCGAAGTAGAATTTTCTGGGGTCATAACCTAAAATGGAAAGGGTAGCGATATCGCTACCCGGCTTTAATCCTCTGGGAATAGTTTTTACTCGGCCTACAAAACCTCCCTTAGCCATCTTATCCAGCCAGGGAGTTTTAGCAAACTCCAAAGGAGTTTTACCCCTTAATGCCCTTTGAGGATAATCAGCCATCCCATCCCCAATAATAATCAGATATTTCATAATTTATTTGTGCGATGAATCGCACCGCTACATAACAAATTATACGACGTGTTTATAATTCTTTCAATAATCGCGGCAGTTTGCTCGGGAGTTTCCTGGCGGCTAAGGTTAAGCCACCTTATTCTTTTGTCCCCGCGAAACCAGGAAAGTTGGCGTTTGGCAAGCCTGCGGGTATTCCTCTTTACCAACTCTACCGTCGCCTCCAACCCTCTCTCCCTTTTTAAATAAGTGATAGTCTCTTTGTAGCCAATTGCCTGCATTGAGTTTAAATTTTCGCTATATCCTTTTTCTAAAAGAGTTTTAACTTCATCAACCAGCCCTTGAGCAAAGATTTCCCCTACCCTTTTATTGATTCTCTCGTAGAGTTCTTTTCTCTCCCGCTTGATTCCAATAATTAAAGTCTGGAATAACTTCTCCGGTTTCTTTTTCTGTAAAACAGAGATGGGGATACCGCTGGTATAAAATACTTCCAGCGCTCTTTTGATTCTCCGAGAATCATGAGGATGGATTCTTTGGCTTGCTTTTTGGTCAACACTCTCTAATTCCCGATAGAGAGAAGCAATATCCTTCCCTTCAAGGCTTCTGCTTATTTCTAATCTTTTCTGAGAATCTATCTTAGGATGTTCAAAGAGCCCATCAATCACTGCCCGGATATAAAGACCACTGCCGCCGACTAAAATAGGAATCTTTTCTCTTTGATGAATATCTCCGATTATTTTTTCCGCTTTTTTAGCGTACTCAAAGACGTTAAAAGATTTATCCGGCTCCAGGAGATTAATAAGATGGTGGGGAACCTCTTTTTGCTGATGCAAAGAAGGCTTGGCGGTGCCAAGGTCCATCCCTTGATATAATTGCATTGAGTCGGCAGAGAGAATCTCTCCCTGAATCCTTTTGGCCAGGGACATAGCAATCTCCGATTTGCCAACCGCCGTGGGTCCAAGAATAACCAAAAGAGGAATTGCCATTAAAAGGTTGCCCCTCTCTTCCCACTCTTTCTTTCCATCTCCAATAGTTTTCTGCCATATTCAAAACCTGCAATGGCGGCGGGGTCATCACTTCTCATCGTTCGGCTCTTAATTCTTTCCTTATCATAAAATTTTCTCATTTTCTGCAGTTTTAAGAATCGTTCCTTAAAATCATTGAAATTGGAGCCGTAAATGTGATAGGAATCGGAGATATCTAAATAGTAACCGACGAAAATTTTCTCCTTTCTTTTTTCCGAAATTTTCCCGCAAATAATTTTTTGCAATTCCGTAAAGCCAAAGATATTCATAAATGCCGCCCGATAAGCATCGCGGCTTCTCCAGTGAGTATGCATATCCAGGAAGAGTTTATCCTGCCTTCGGCTAATCCGGCACCAGAGTCTTTGCAGGCAGGGAGGGTCATCCGCAGGAGGATCAACCGCAGGGATCCAGGTAATGGCCTGGGCCCGGCGGGAATACTCCGAACTGGCCAGTTTTTCCACGATATAGTCTACCTGATTAATCTTATCAAGATAGCCAAAAAGTCGTTGGTGATAGGTATAGGTCCAGGAGCCGGCTTGAGGATTAATCCATTGATCGTGAACCCCTAAGACCACTTCCTGCCGATACTTCTCCAAATCCTCCAATCCCCCGGGGAAAGCAAGGTGAATCCTAGGCTCAACAAAAGGATTTTTTACCAGCATCATTACGGCAGCGTCTTTGCTGGGCGGGTCCTCGGCAGCATCATACTCCGTCTTAATGTTTTTCCCCTTCTCCCAGAGTTCAAGAATACTTTTCTCCCAAACCTCGGCAATCCCCTCTCCTTCTACCTTAAAAACTGCGATATTATTATTCAAAAGACACCTCCTGTAAAAAGTTTTTATAACCACAGAAAATTCACAAAGAAAAACAATGTAACCACGAATTTATCGAATTTCACGAATTAAAACTTTTGACAGGATTAACATGATTAAAATCAGGATTATAAAAATAAAATCCTGTAAATCCGGTCAGAGAATCTTTATTATTGTTTTTTGAATTCGATTAATTCGTGTAATTCGTGGTTAAAGATGTTGTAGTTTTTCGTGATTTCGTGGTAGTCTGTAAATCTACGTGTATCTGTGTCCGATTAAGTTCTCCGTGTTTCTCTGCGGTTAAGTTTTTTGTTGCTGATAAATGTCCCTTCCACAAGCGTCAATGCCAACAAGGAGGGGAAAATCCTCTACCTCCAATTTTAAGATAGATTCGCATCCTAAATCAAGATAAGCAATCAGAGTTGTCTTTTTTATAAATTGGGAATATAAAGCTCCGCAACCGCCAAAAGCAATAAAATAGACCGCTGAATACCTCTTGATTGCCTCTTTTACCTCCTGACTGCGCTCTCCCTTGCCAATAGTTCCCTTTAAACCTAATTTCAAAAGGCTCGGCGTATACGGGTCCATTCGGTAACTTGTGGTGGGGCCGCAGGAGCCGATAATCTTTCCCGGCGGCGGTGGTGTTGGTCCGGTATAATAAATAATCTGCCCTTTCAAATCAAAAGGCAATTTTTTTAAATTCTTCGTCATTCTTTGATGGGCCGCGTCCCTTGCCGTATAAATGATGCCGGAAAGCAAAACTTCATCTCCGGTTTCCAGTTTTTTTATTCCCTCTGAAGTTAAAGGAGCAAATATCCTCTTAGTTTTCATTTTTATAGAATTATTTCCTGATGGCGATTTGCCCAGCAGGAAATATTGACTGCCACCGGCAAACCAGCGATATGAGTAGGGAAGGTTTTAATCTTTACGGATAAAGCAGTTGTTTCCCCTCCCAATCCTGCCGGACCAATATTTAATTGGTTAATTTCCCTTAATAATTCTTCTTCTAATCTTTTAATTTTACTTTTTAGTCCAGGACACCCGCGAAAATAAGCCCTTTTACTTTTAACTGGTTCTAAAAGAGCCTCTTCGGCCAGAGAGACGGCTTTCTGCATTGTCCCGCCAATCCCTATTCCTATCACCATGGGAGGACAGGGATGGGAACCCGCCTTCTTTACGGAATCAAGAGTAAACCTTTTAATTCCTGCTTCGCCGGCATCAGGGCGCAACATTGAGGTTTTAGCCATATTCTCAGCGCCAAAGCCCTTGATTAAAAGTTTAATTTTTAAACGGTTGCCGGCTACAATCTTCTCGCGGATAATTGCCGGAGTATTGTCTTCGGTGTTAACCCGGGATAAGGGCTCGACTATTGACTTACGCAAATACCCAGATTGATAGCCCCTTCTTACACCTTCCTGAACAAGAGCGGAAAGGGAAAGAAACTCTCCCAAATCAATTTTAAGTTTATCCCCTATTTCCAGAAAGACAATTGCCATTCCGGTATCCTGGCAAACCGGGAGTTTCTCTCTTTGCGCAATTTTGATATTCTTTAAAATAGAAGCAAGCACCATTCTTGCCCTCCCCTGCTCTTTTCCCCGGGCGTGTTTTAAGGAAGTGATTAAATCTTCATTAATTTGGCAATTGCTTTGGATGCAAAGCCGGCTAATTACAGCGATAATTTTTTCAGCAGAAATTTTACGCATTTTTTATTCTCTCAACCAGTTTTAATGATTGCTGATTGCTCGGGAGATAATAATCTTTAAAATAACTAAGGTAATTTAAAAGTTCTTGGCGCAGATTAAAAGGCATTTTTAATCTCGGGAGAAGAAAAACCTCCAAATTTAAAAGATAATTCATCAAGGTATTTAAAGAATAAGTAATTGGAAGAGAGGTTGGGTCCTGCCGACAGCATCTTCGGCAGAGAAGCCCTCCGGCTTGAGCGCTTAATCTAAAACCAGGCGTATCTTTTTGAATTTTCTTTTTGCAGATGACACAGTTATTTAGAAAAGGGCCGTAACCGAGAATCTTCAAAAATTTTAATTCAAAAGCAGGGCGGACCAATTCTATCTGGTGATAGTCTTTTATCTCATCCAGAACTTTTAAAATCTTAAAGAGCAGCCAGAAGAGAGAACTATTCTGCTCGCTTTCTCTAACCGCCTCCTTGACCAATTCCAAAACGTAGAAACTATAAGATAATTTTTTTAGGTCTTGATGCAATCCCGGAAAGGGGTCAAGAAGTTCGCAGTGAGAAACCAGGGAAAGAGAATTTTCTTTTCTATAGAGAGAAATTTCAACATAGGCGGGAAAAACATGGAAAAAAAGTTTTTTAGTCCCAAAAACTCCTTTAGCAATAGCGTCAATCTTGCCAAAATCAAGGGTGTAGTAAACGAGGAGAAGACTTGTCTCTCTGAATCTCCTACTCTGAATGATTAGAGCATTAGTTTTTGCCAGAGCCACTTATTTTATTCTTTAATATTTTTGTTTTGTTCCTTTAGTTGATTCGCAGTCAATCCTAGCGAAAGTATCAATTTTAACGCATCCTCTACGCTTAAATCCAGCTTTTTTAAATCCTTTTCCGGAATCAGGAAATAAAAGCCGGTAGTAATATTGGGAACGGTAGGCACAAAAAGACTTACCAATTTTTCGTTGCTTTCTTTTTGAATCTCTTTTTGAGCAGGGGAAGTGATAAAAGCAAGAGTCTGAAGGCCTGGAGAAAATTCTATCAGAGCTACACCATTAAAGGCCTTTTTTTTCAAAACAGCATCACTGACACCTTTAATGGAAAGGTAAATTTTATTAAAAAAAGGAATTCGGGCTAAAAGCCCCTCTCCGAATTTCAATAATCTTTTTCCTAAAAGATTGTTTGCTACCGCGCCTACTAAAATAATAATCAGAATAAGAGAAAAAACTCCCAAACCCGGAGCATAGAAATTAGGTAAATAATTCCTGAAAAGGTTACCCAATATTCCTTCCAAAAAGATGGAAACTTTCCACAATATCCAAATTGTCACAATAATGGGAATCAGAATGATAAGACCGGTAATAAAGTGACGCTCCAGATTTTTCATTGTGTTTTAATAAGATTTAAAATATTTTCTTCTTCCTTTTCCATTTTTAATCTATTTTTTTTGCTGTTATCCTTATAACCGGCAAGATGCAGAAACCCATGAAGGACTAAAAGGCTCATTTCCTGCTTAAGAGATTGGCGGTAAATTTTTGCCTGCTTCTTTGCCGAATCTAAAGAAATAAGAATCTCTCCGGTATTTTCATCAACAGGAAAGGCAAGCACATCAGTAGGCCTATCCACACCACGATATTTAAGATTGTATCTTTGGATTTCTTCATCGTCAAGTAAAATAAGTCCAATTTCTCCCTGTTTAATTGATTTAATTTGCCCAATTTTTTTTACGATGTCTTTAAGAAAGACGAAGTCAAACTTTATTTTGGTTAAATTGCAAATGTATGTTTTTTTCATAAGCTTTAATAATCTCGCGAACCAGGGGATGCCTGACCACGTCTTTTTCGGTCAGGTAAATAAACTTTATCCCTTTAATTTCTTTTAAAAGTGATTCTATCTCAACTAATCCGATAGTGGGGTTTGCAGGAAGATCGGACTGGGTTACATCTCCGGTAACGACTACCTTTGAATTAAAACCAAGCCTGGTGAGAAACATCTTCATTTGTTCAGCAGTTGCGTTTTGCCCTTCATCCAAAATAATAAAGGAATTATTCAAGGTTCTGCCTCTCATATAAGCAAGAGGAATTACCTCTATTATTTTTCTGGCAAATAATCTTTTCGTCTCATCCAACGGCAGTATATCATAAAAGGCATCGTGAAGCGGCTGAAGATAGGGACGAATCTTTTCGTCTAAATCGCCTGGGAGAAAACCCAATTTTTCTCCGGCCTCAATGGCTGGCCTGGTCAAAATAATCCTTTCTACTGCACTTTTCTTTAAATAGGAAAGCGCCATTGCCACGGCCAAGTATGTTTTTCCTGTGCCTGCCGGACCAATAGAAATTACAACATCATACTTATTCATTGCTTCAAGATAATCTCTTTGGCCTTTTGACCTTGGAAACACTACTGGTTTTTTGGAAGAAATTTCAATCAAATTTAAGGGGGGGAAGGAAATTTTTTCTTCTTTCTCTAAAATTCTTAAAAAAGCTTCCGGGTTGATATGGTCTCCTCTTCTTACTAAAGGAAGAATTTCTTTGAGGAGGGAAAGAATTTTCTCAACTTCTTTCTCTTTTCCCGTAAGCGAAAGGGCACAACCTCTAGCCGTAATTGTTACTCCTGATTCCTTTTCCAAAAACCTCAAATTCTCGTCGTATTCTCCAAAGAGAATCTTGGCTTCCTCATTGTTTTTAAGCAAGAATTCCTTGCGCATATTTTTTAAAAATAAACCCTATGCTGCCTTCTCTTTAATTACTTTGACAGCATAGGGAAGTATTTTTTTTACGGGATGTAAAGAATTTGCTTGGGGTAGATAAGATTGGGGTCTTGGATTTTAGACTCATTGGCCTTAAAAATCTTTTGCCAAAGAGCGCCGTCTCCATAAGCATTTTTTGCAATTTTCCAGAGAGAATCACCTTTTCTTACTATATACGGTTTTTCTCTTAGCTCCAGTTCTCTCATTCCTGCACCAAGTCGATTTGCGGCCTCAATTTTTCGATTAGCTGCTGTCACTGCTTTTTTAGCCGAATCAATGGCTGTATTTGCATCAGCAATAGCATCATTAACTGCAGAAAATTCTATCGCGGGCATTCTTTTTGCTGATTTTCTAACCAGTCTTTTCGTAACTCCTCTCTCGGCTTTTCTCTCAAAAACGCCGCTATTGATTCTACTAAGATCCATTTTAGGGACAATCGAACTTTCGGAAGAATCTCCAGCAAAATAACCTTTATTCCCGGCTTCCAAAATAGCCGAAGCAAAAATTACCCCTAAAACAGCTACGCTAAAAAGAAATATTATCTTTTTCACTTTTTTTCACCCCCTCATACCCGTTTTTATTTTGGGACGGCAAGAACTTGCCCCAGGTAAATAAAATTGGGATTTTTAATTTTGTTTCGATTAGCAGCAAAGAGTTTTTTCCACAGAGAGGCGTCTCCATAAACATTTAGCGCAATCTTCGTCAGAGAATCTCCTTTTTTGACTTGATAAGTCTGAGACTTTTTTTCCTTTTCTTCTTCCGCCTTCTGTTCAAACTTCTTCTGTTCCTTCAATTTTTCAGCTAACTCGTTTATTTTGTCGATTGCCCGATTTGTCGTTGCCACCGCTTCATTTGCGATTTTAATTGCTTCATTGGTTTGAGTAATTGCGCGATTGGCGACAGTTTCCGCAGTTTTGGCAGCATTTAAAGCCTCAAGTGATACGCTTTCTGCTTTTTTACTTACCTCTAAAGACGTTTCCGCAATCGCGGTTGATTTTTTTACCGATTCCTCCGCTTTTTTACTTGCTTCTAATGCAGTTTCAGCTGTAATCTTTGCTGTTTCGGCAAAGGTCGGCTCTATTTTCTTTTCTTTTTTTCTCTTCCAAAAAGAGTGCCGTTCTTTTTTCAAGCCTTTTGTTTTTGCCGGAGTTATTTGCTCTTTTTCACCGTGAGCAACATAACTACCGGTATTAATTCTTTTTAGATTAAGGCGCAGACCTGTTGTTTCTTCGGAAGAACTACCCATAACATATCCTTCATTTTGAGCCATACCGGAAATAGAAGAAAGTATCAACCCTAAAATTATTAACTCGGTTCTCTGAATTATTTTCCTCATTATTTTTTTCATCTTTCTCCCTATATAATAAAACTTTTTGCTAATTTATGCAATTTTTTACCAGATACGACAGAGAATTTCCCCTCCAACTCCTTTCTCCTTTGCCTCTCGATCAACCATAATTCCTGAAGAGGTGGAAAGGATAACCATTCCCCGGTTAGCGATAATTTTTGGCAGTTTTTCTTTCCCGGCATAGGTTCTCAATCCTGGCTTACTTACTCTTTTAAGATCAGATATTCTGTTCTTCCCGTTTTTCAAATATTTCAGTTGAAGGTTTAAAAATTTACGATTGTTCTTTGAAAGAACAGTGTAATCTTTAATATAATCCTGCTCTTTCAGAACTTTAGCAATTCCTTCTTTAATCCTGGAAAAAGGAATTTCTACTTCTTTGCCGAAAACTCTGATTTGATTCCGGATTCTGGTAAGCATATCCGCAATTGGATCCGTCATTGCCATACTAATTTTCCCCTCTTATTTCATCTACCAACTTGCCTTTCTTACTCCGGGAATTTCACCTTTTGAAGCTAATTCCCGAAAGCAAATCCTGCATAAGCCAAATTTACGGTAATAACCTCTTGACCTTCCACACTTTTGGCAGCGATTATATCTACGGGTGCTATACTTTGGAGTTCGTTGACTTTTTTCAATTAATGATTTTTTCGCCATTTTAGCAATAGTTTAGTTTCTATAAAACTCAAGATTTCCTAAACTATTCCTGATTACACAGATTAGAAAAGAGATTACAGGGATTAAATCACTGTAATCTGGTCTTTTAATCACCGTAATCATATGATATTTTACAAAAATTTACTTGCTACTAAACGGAACCCCCAATTCTTTCAGGAGGCCCCGCGCTTTTTCATTCTCTCCCGCGGTAGTAGTAACAGTTATATTCATCCCATAGACATGCTTAGCTTTGTCATAGTCAATTTCCGGAAAAATCAACTGTTCAGTCAATCCTAAAGTATAATTACCTTTTCCGTCAAAAGAATTAGGGGAAAGACCTCTAAAATCTCGGACCCGAGGGAGAGCAATATTAATTAATCGATCTAAAAATTCATACATTCGGAGACCTCTTAACGTTACCATACAACCAACGATATCACCTTTCCTTAGATTAAAACTCGCGATTGTTTTTTTAGACGGGGCCAGAGCGGGTTTTTGTCCCGTAATCTGGGATAACCCCTTTACAATCTCTTCAACCATCTCCGGGCTATATTTACGCTTGTTAATGCCGACATTTACCGTAATCTTTTCTACTTTAGGAATCCCCAGAGAATTTTTTATTCCCCATTGCTCTTTTAGTTTGGGGATTATATCTTTTTTATAATAATCAAATAATCGCGCCATTTATTATTTTACAATTTCTCCGCATTTCTTACAAAATCTTACCTTGGTACCATCTTCCAGATAGCGTCTACCTAATTTTGCACCTTCCTGACATTTTAAACAAAAATAGGCTAAATTGCTGATAGCAATGGGCATTTCTTTCTGTAAAATGCCTCCCTGTCGATCAACTCTTTTGGGTTTGGTATGTCTTTTTACGAAATTTATTCCTTCCACCAGAGCAGTTGCTTTTTCAGGAAAGATAGCTAAAATTCTTCCTTTCTTCCCTTTATCCTTACCTTTTCTTACCAGAACAAAATCTTCTTTTTTTAAATGGAATTTCATTATATCTTCACCACAGAGTCACAAAGGCACAGAGAATTATTGTAGAGATTGCCACGTCGTCCCCCCTGCTTTCTTGCCAAAGCAAGAAGGGGGGACTCCTCGCAATGACTTCTCGTCACTTTTAACTTTAAACTTTTAACTATTAACTGTTTTTATAGCACCTCCGGGGCAAGAGAAATGATTTTGGCAAATTTCTTTTCTCTCAATTCTTTAGCTACTGGTCCAAAAACTCTCGTCCCTCGAGGATTATTGGCAAGATCAATGATTACTGCGCTATTATGGTCAAATCGAATCAGGGAACCGTCATTTCTTGAAATCGCTGCTTTTGTTCTGACGATTACCGCTCTTACCTTTTCCCCCTTTTTCACCGCTCCCTCCGGGATAGATTTCTGTACCGAGGCCATAATGATATCTCCAATAGCAGCATATCGTTTCCGGGTCCCTCCCAAAATCCCAAAGCATCTGATTTTTTTCGCTCCCGTATTATCCGCTACCTCTAAAACGCTATTAAGTTGAATCATTCTTTTTGTATCTCCACTAAACGCCAACGTTTCTCTTTGCTTAAAGGACGGGTTTCAGCTATTTTTACCTTATCGCCAACTTTACTCTTATTTTTCTCGTCATGAATTTTAGCTTTAGTATATTTTTTTATTACCTTTTTATAAAGAGGGTGCATTGTCGTTCTTTCGATCAAAACAACTCTGGTTTTATCCATCTTGTCGCTTATTACTTTGGCAATCATTTCCTTTCTTTTTCCTCTTTTTTTCATTTCTTTCTTTTTAATTTTTGATTTTCCGATAAGATTGTTTCTATCTGAGCAATACCCCGTTTAAGTGAGCCTAAAGAAGCATAATTTTTTAATTGACCTAATTTCTGTTTTACTCTCAGATTAAAGAGTTCCTTATGCAAAGAAGAGGATTTTTCCTTTAATTCTTCAAGGGATGCTTTGCGTAATTCTTGTATCTTGTCTTTTTTCATCTTTTAACAAATTTTGTTTTGAAAGGCAATTTATGTCCGGCTAAACGAAAAGCTTCTTTTGCTATTTCTTCAGAAACTCCGGTTAATTCAAAAAGAACTCTTCCCCGTTTTATAACGGCAACCCAGTGGGAAATGTCGCCTTTCCCCTTTCCCATTCTAGTCTCCGCCGGTTTTGCGGTAACCGATTTATCAGGAAAAATTCTCAACCACAATTTTCCGCTTTCTTTAAGATAATGCATTATTGCCACTCTGGCTGCTTCTATTTGACGGTCGGTAAACCAGTATCCCTCCAACGTAATCAAACCATATTCTCCAAAGGAAAGATTGCCTCCTCTTAAAGCTTGTCCTTTTCTCCGACCGCGCTGGGATTTGCGAAACTTCACCCTTTTTGGCATTAAGACCATTGTATTCCTTTCAAGAAAAAAAGAAGAACTTAGCCCCCTCACCTCCATCCTCTCCCCTTGGGGAGAGGAAACATAGATGAGGGGGAACTTTGAAATTCCATACAACAAGTTATAAAACCACGAATTTATCGAATTTTACGAATTAGAGTAATTCGCGTTAATTCGTGGTTAGAAAAAGGAAATTCCTATGCAATTAATTAGCCACGAATACACACGAATAAGAACTATAGATATTTTAGTTAATTCTTAAATAATTGTTTTCTTGGTGTTCATTCGTGTTAATTCGTGGATGAAAGTTAAAAAAAATTCATATGGTATTGAATTTGTATTTAAGCACTGACTTTATTTCTCCCTCTTTGCATTCTCTGGGCGGTCCTTGTATTTTCCGCTTCCTTTTTAAAAATTTCTCCCTGATAGACCCAGACTTTAACTCCTACCGTGCCATATTTTGTATGGCTTGTAGATGCCCCGTAACTAATCACTGCCCGAAGAGTATGGAGAGGAATTTTCCCTTCTTTATACTGTTCTGACCTTGAAATTTCGGTCCCGGCTAATCGACCCGAAGCTCTAACCTTTATCCCTTTTGCTCCCGAAGCCATCGCTGATGCTATCGCTTGTTTAATCACATAGCGATAGGAGGTATTCTTGGCAATTTGATAGACAATGGCATCGGCAACAAATTGAGCATCAAGATTTGGTTTTCTCACTTCTTTAACATCAATAACTATCTGTTTTTTAAGAAGATTATGCAAGTCATCGCCTAGACGATTAATTTCGGCTCCTTTTCTCCCAATTACAATTCCCGGTCTGGTCGTATGAAGGATAACTCTCACCTTATCACCTATTCTTTCAAGATCAACCCGGGTAATCCCTCCCCTAATGAATTTCTTGGCAACAAAATTTCTAATTAAAAGGTCATCCCTAATAAACTCACCATATCCCCTTTTGGCGAACCAGTTTGATCTCCAGTCTTCTATTATTCCTAATCTTAAACTTATAGGATTAACTTTTTGACCCATTTTTTTTGTTCGCTAAAACAACGGTGATATGCGATGTTCTCTTTTTAATACTCGTTGACCTCCCCATAGCCGCGGCTCGAGATCTCTTAGCAACCGGTCCCCCATCAACAACCACCGTTTTTAAATAGAAATCCTCAGGAGTAGTTTTTGGATTCTTGCTTTTGGCATTAGATAAAGCTGATTTAATCAGTTTTGCAAGAATAAAAGCTCCTCTTCTCTGAAGATTGGCAAGAAGCCCTAAAGCGATTTTTGCTTCTTTGCCTAAAATTAAAACGCCGATATCCCTTACCTTCTGCGGGCCAATCCGGCCATAACGAAGAGTCGCTTTTGTTTCCATCATAAATTTTAACCGTAACCACGAATTAACACGAATGAAAAAATTTAACCACAAAGCCACAGAGACTCAAAGAAACAAAATACTTTAACCACGAATTATACGAATTTCTCTAATTAAGAACTTTAGAATATTGTTTTTTAATTCGCGTAATTAGAGAAATTCGTGGTTGCTATTTTAGTCTTTTCTTTGTGTCTTCGTGCCTCTGTGGTGAGAGAGTTGTTTTTTAATTTGTGTATATTCGTGTGCATTCGTGGCTGAATAATATTATATTTTTTATGTTTTGTCTAATGACCTTTCACTATGGGTGCCATGATGGCGAAAGACCCTCGTCGGAGAAAACTCGCCTAATTTATGACCCACCATATTTTCCGTGATATAAACCGGGATAAACGTTTTTCCGTTATGAACATTAAAAGTATAGCCAACAAAATCCGGAGGAATAGTAGAACGTCGTGCCCATGTTTTAATGGGATCCCTTTTTCTCAACTCCTTTAATTTTCTAACTTTCTTTAAAAGTTTTTCGTCCAGATAAGGACCTTTTTTCAGAGAACGACCCATTTTTATCTCCGTTTCAAAATAGATTTATCAGAATATTTATGTTTTTTTCTGGTCTTATACCCCTTAGTTGGTTTCCCCCAGGGGGTAACCGGATGCCTGCCGCCGGAACTTTTCCCTTCCCCTCCACCTAACGGATGATCAACTGGATTCATTGCTACACCTCTTACTTTTGGTCTTTTTCCTTTCCACCGGTTCCGGCCAGCTTTTCCTAAAGAGATATATTTGTGTTCAGGATTGCTAACCTGACCAATGGTAGCCAAAGAGCGGATATTAATCAATCTAATTTCTCCGGAAGGAAGTTTCACCTGAGCAGAGTGAGCATCTTTAGACATAATGGTAGCATTCGTTCCTGCTGACCTTACCAATTTCCCTCCCATCCCCGGCTGGAGCTCAATATTATAGATTGAGGTTCCTTCGGGAATAAGAGAAAGAGGAAGCTGATTTCCGGATTTTATCTCTGCTTTCTCCCCACTAATAACTTTCTCACCGATAAGAAGACCGGAAGGTGCTAAAATATATCGTTTCTTACCATCAGGATATTGAATTAGAGCAATTCTTGCTGAGCGGTTGGGGTCATATTCAACGCTCATAACTTTACCAGGAATCACCTCTTTTCTTTGAAAGTCAACAATTCTATATTTTCGCTTGTGCCCGCCACCATGATGCCTTACCGTAATTCTTCCTTGTTCATTGCGCCCTCCCTTCTTCCTAAGAGACAAAAGTAACGATTTTTCCGGAGACCTCTTAGAAATTTCTTTGAAATCAGGAAGGACGAGAAACCTGGTGCCTGGTGTTTTTGGCTTGTACTTACGCAAAGTCAATTTTATCTCCTTCTTTTAGGGTAACAATCGCTTTTTTCCAATCAGGGGTTTTCCCTAGCTGGTAACGCACCTTTTTCTTCTTTCCTGCCATTTTCACAACATTAACCTTAAGAACCGTTACTTTATAGATAAATTCTATTGCTTTTTCGATCTCTTTCTTATTGGCTTTTTTATCTACGGCAAAGCAATACTTATTTTCTGGCCCAAAAACAGCAGTGCTTTTCTCGGTAATTACCGGATGCCGGATAATATCATATTCTTCCATAATAAAGCAAACTCTTTCTCACTTATTATAATATGATCACTATTTATAAGTTGATAGGTATTTAAATCTTTCCAGGGAAGAAACGTAATGTCTTTGATATTTTTTAAACTTCTTTCCAAACTTTTATTCAAATGCTCAAGCAGAAAAAGAATTTTCCCTTCTGCTTTTAAGTTTTTTAATAAGTTTACGATCTCTTTAGTTTTCGGTTTCTCCACCTTTATCTGATCAACAACAAGAACGGATCCTTCTTTAATTTTAGCGGCAAAGGCACTTCTTCTTGCAATCTTCTTCATCTTCTTGGGAAGGGAATAATGGTAATCACGCGGTTTGGGGCCAAAAATGACTCCTCCGCCTCTCCAAAGAGGAGAACGAATTGAACTAGCTCTGGCCCGACCAGTCCCCTTCTGGCGCCAAGGTCGCTTTCCTCCGCCGGAAACCTCAGACCTTGTCTTGGTGGAAGCAGTGCCTAATCTCTGGTTAGAAAGATAGGAAACTACCTCCTGGTGAATCAGGGAAAGAAAGGGATTATTCAGAATCTTATCCTCAATGCTAATTTCCTTAACTATTTTTCCTTCCCTATTATAAACATTAATTTTCATTTACTTTTTTTAATGATCAGATAACTATTTTTCTTACCCGGAACCGCTCCTTTCACCATCAAAAGATTATTATCCGGATCAATTTTTATAATCTCTAAATTGGAAATAGTTATCCTTCTTGCTCCCATATGACCACTCATTCTCGTTCCTTTTAAAACGCGGGCAGGATCGGTATGGCCAATGGAACCGGGAGCTCGATGTCCCATCGAGCCATGAGTTGCCGGTCCGCCTTTAAATTTCCAGCGTTTGACAACTCCCTGAAACCCCTTTCCAATTGAAGTGCCCACAACATTCACTTTATCTCCTACCTTAAAAAGGTCAACTTTTATCTCAGTCCCCGGAATAAATTTTTTCAGTTCATCATTCTCTGCACGAAATTCTTTCACAAATTTTAAAGGAGGTAATTTTGCTTTTTTAAAGTGAGCGATAAGAGGTTTCGTAGTAACCCTCTCTTTTTTTTCTTCAAAAGCTATTTGAATACTATTGTACCCCTCCTTACCTACGGTTTTCTGCTGAATAACATAGCAAGGGCCTGTTTTAATCGTAGTTATCCCAATAACTTTACCTTCCTCGGTAAAGAATCTATCCATTCCTACTTTCTTACCCAATAAACCTATAGCCATATTATTATTTCCTTTTACTCTTTCCCCAAAAAAAAGACAAGGAAGTTTACTTTAAGTGTGCCTTCGTGACGACTCGCGCCCCTCTGTATCTCCCTACCCTTTTATTTCCACGTCAACGCCCGCAGGTAAATTCAATTTGGAGAGAGCGTCAACAATCCTGACCGAGCAATCCACAAGATCAATTAATCTCTTGTGAATACAAAGCTCAAACTGCTCTCTACTTTTCTTATCGATATGAGGACTACGCAACACCGTGAAAATTTCCTTTTTAGTAGGCAAGGGAATAGGACCGGAAACTTTCGCTCCACTCTTTTTAGCAATTTCAATAATCTCTTTTACCGACTGGTCCAAAAGCCGATGGTCATAAGACTTCAATTTAATCCGAATCCTTCCTTTTTCCGCTACCATAATTAAACTAAATCTTTATCCACGAATACACACGAATAAGAACTTTGTTTTTCGTGTTCATTAGTGTTCATTCGTGGTTGCTATCATTCAATTATCTCGCTGATTGCTCCTGCCCCTACTGTTTTTCCACCTTCCCGAATCGCAAAGCGAAGACCTTTCTCCATCGCCACTGGGGCAACCAGAGTAATCTCCAGGTTAACATTATCTCCGGGCATTACCATCTCGGTGCCTTTAGGCAATTTCACACTTCCGGTAACATCGGTAGTACGGAAGTAAAACTGGGGGCGGTATCCGGAAAAAATAGGGGTGTGTCTGCCGCCTTCATCTTTGCTGAGACAATAGGCCGAGGCGCGAAAATGCTTATGGGGAGTGATACTGCCGGGAGCGGCAATTACTTGCCCGCGCACTAAATTCTCCTTCTCAACACCGCGAAGAAGTAATCCTACATTGTCTCCTGCTTCCCCGGAGTCCAAGATCTTCCTGAACATCTCTACGCCGGTAACCACACTCTTCTTTATTTCCGGAGAGATTCCGACAATTTCTACATTATCCCCTACTTTAACTTTTCCTCGCTCGATTCTTCCGGTAGCCACGGTGCCTCTTCCAGTAATCGAGAAAACGTCTTCAACGGAAAGAAGGAAGGGTTTCTCCACCTCTCTTTTGGGGGTAGGGATAAAAGTGTCCACCGCATCCAGCAATTGCAGAATAGGTCCGCATTTGGGACATTCCTTTTTTGCGCAGCCACAGGAAAGAGCAGCCGTTGCGCTCCCTTTGACAATCGGGGTTTTCTCCCCGGGAAAATCATACTTGGAGAGAAGGTCTTTTACTTCCAGTTCCACTAAATCCAGGAGTTCCGGGTCGGATACAGCATCGGTCTTATTAAGAAAAACGACAATGCTGGGCACCCCTACCTGACGTGCAAGGAGGATATGCTCCCGGGTCTGGGGCATAGTTCCGTCAGCTGCAGAAACCACCAGGATCGCTCCATCCATCTGGGCGGCTCCGGTAATCATATTCTTGACATAATCAGCGTGCCCGGGACAATCAATGTGGGCGTAGTGACGAGCGTCCGTTTCATACTCAACGTGACAGATGGAAATAGTTAAACCGCGTTCCTTTTCTTCGGGAGCTTTATCGATGTCTTCAAATTTTAAAAAGGTTGCCTTTTTATGCTGGGAAAGAAGATAAGTAATCGCGCTGGTAAGAGTAGTTTTGCCATGATCCACGTGACCGATGGTTCCGATATTAACATGAGGTTTTTTCCTCTCAAATTTCTCTTTAGCCATTTTCTCTCCTTTTTTTTGTTTTTAACCACGAATTAACACGAATAAAAACCTAACCACAAAGACTCAAAGTCTCAAAGAATAACCAAGAAAAAATTTAGCTATAATTCTTGGTGGACTCTGTGTCTTTGTGTCTCTGTGGTGAATATTATTTTTTAATTCGTGAAATTCGAGAAATTCGTGGTTGCTTTTATTTTACAATTAGTTTTTCCCTTACGCTTTTTGGCACCATCTCATAACGAGAAGGCTCCATGGAATAAGATGCTCTTCCCTGAGTAATAGAGCGGAGCGCAGTTGCGTAACCGAATAAAGAGGCAAGAGGAGCAAAACCTCCAACAGCTATATTCCTTCCGCGAATTTCAGTTTTTTCTATTCTGCCGCGACGGGAATTCAAGTCCCCAATTACCTCTCCCATAAATTCTTCCGGAGTTATAATTTCAATTTTCATAATTGGCTCTAAAATAATCGGTTTGCTTTTGCGATAAGCATCCTTAAAGGCCATCGCCGCGGCAATCTCAAAAGCAAGTTCGCTTGAATCTACGGGATGAGAAGAACCGCCTAACAAGGACACCTTTAAACTAAGAACAGGAAATCCCCCTAATTCTCCGCATTCCATCGCTTTTGCCGTTCCTTTTCTTATCGCAGAAATAAATTGATGAGGAATGGCATCTCCTCTCATTTTATTTTCAAATTCCAGATTTTCTTTCCATTGAGGATCAGCAATATCCGTCAATTTTACAGGCTCTATCTCTAACTGCACGTGACCGTATTGGCCTTTTCCTCCGGTTTGTTTGATAAACTTAGCCTCTCCTGTAGCCGTCCTGGTACTGGTTTCCCGATAAGCAACTTCCGGTTTACCAATTCTTGCTTCAACCTTAAATTCTCTAACGAGACGGTCAATTAAAACCTCCAGGTGTAACTCTCCCATAGTCGAAATTATGGTCTGACCGGTTTCGCGGTCCACTTTCACTTTAAAAGTTGGATCCTCCTCGGCTAATTTAGCAAGAGAAAAACCGATTTTTTCCTGGTCTGATTTTGTCTTTGGTTCTATTGCCACCGAAACTACGGGGATGGGAAAATGTATTCTTTCCAGAAGAATAGGAAAATCTTCGCTGCAAAGAGTATCCCCGGTAGTAGTAAATTTCAAACCAATTATTGCCGCAATTTCTCCGGCATGAATCTCTTTTAAATCTTCAAATTTATTGGCGTGCACCCGGAGAAGCCGCAAAACTCTCTCCGTTTCCCTTTTATTGCCATTATAAATATAGGAGCTGCTTTTTAGAGACCCTGAGTAGGTTCGGATATAAGCAAGTTTACCTATGCAAGGCTGGTTCAGAGTCTTAAAGATAAGTCCCGCAAATTTCTCTTCATCAGATGTCTTCCTCTCTTCTTTAAGATTGGTAACAGGGTTTATTCCTTGGATAGAAGGCTTTTCTAAAGGAGAAGGAAGAAAATCGCAGACTCCATCAAGCAATAATTGAATGCCTTTATTCTTAAGAGAAGAACCGCAAAAAACCGGCAGAATCTTTCCTTTCAAAGTTTCCTTTCTGATAGCTTTTTTAAGCATCTCCGGGGATATCCGCCGATTATCCAAATATCTCTGCATAAGATTGGCATCTCTTTCCGCCAATTGTTCAATAAGTTTTTGACGATATTCTTTTGCTTTCATTTCAAGGTCAAAAGGAATTGGACTGGTCTCAAAATGCATCATATCATCTTGCTTATAGATGATTGCTCTTTCCTCCACTAAATCAACAATCCCGAGAAAATTTTTCTCACTGCCAATCGGTATCTGAAGAATGAGAGGATTTGCCAATAAACGGGAACGCATCATTTCTATAGTTCCAAAGAAATCTGCTCCGATGCGATCCATTTTGTTAATATAAGCAATACGCGGAACATCATATCTTCTTGCTTGGAACCAAACTGTCTCCGACTGGGCCTGCACTCCTCCTACTGCGCAAAAAATGCCAATAGCACCGTCAAGTACTCGCAATGATCTCTCCACCTCTGCGGTAAAATCGATATGTCCCGGGGTATCAATAAGGTTGAGGCGATAATCTTTCCAAAAACAAGTGGTAGCAGCAGAAGTGATGGTAATCCCCCTTTCCTTCTCCTGCTCCATCCAATCCATAGCAGTTGTTCCCTCATCAACATCTCCCAATCGATAAATCTTTCCCGTATAATAGAGAATCCTTTCGGTAGTAGTTGTTTTTCCGGCATCAATATGGGCAATAAGCCCAATATTTCTTGTTCTTGACAAAGAATATTCTGTTTTCATCTCATTTCTCTCTATAACAAGCGTTTGATTCATTATTATTCTCTCACAGAGGCGAGGAATGTTCCCTGTAAGCGTGCCTTTAAAGATGCTCGCGGGCATGGTGTCCCATAGGGACGAGCGAGCAGATTTACAGAGTGCAGTCAATCTCGCTGGGATTGACTAACGTGCCGCTGAAGGGAACTTCCGAGCCTCACCATCGATAGTGAGCAAAAGCGCGATTCGCCTCAGCCATACGATGGGTTTCCTCCTTCTTCCTGATAGTGTTGCCTTCCTTTTTAAAAGCATCTAATAATTCAGCCGCAAGTTTCTCCTCCATAGGCAAACCTTTCCTTCCCCGGGCAAAATCAATAATCCACCTCGTCGCCAAAGAAGTGCCGCGATTCGTTCTAACTTCCATGGGAACTTGATAAGTAGCACCTCCTACCCTTTTTGCTCTTACTTCCAAAAGAGGTCTCACATTTTCAATTGCCTTTTTAAAAAGAGTAAGAGGATCTTGCTCCGCTTTTTTTGACGCAATATCCACGGCCTTGTAAAATATGGTACAAGCTATGGATTTTTTACCTTTTTTCATTAAACAGTTAATGAATTTTGCTACTTCTTTGCTCTGGTACTTTGGATCAGGAGAAATCTCTCTTTTCCGGATATATTTTTTTCTTGGCATTTTCCTTTATTTCACCACAAAGTCACAGAGACACAGAGAAAGATTAATAAATTATATTACTATCTCTTTGTGTCCTTTGAAACTTTGTGTCTTTGTGGTAAATATTATTCTTTACTCTCTGCTTCTGCAACTGGCTCAACAGGTTTCTCCTTTTCCTTTATCTTTCCCGACTTTCCGCGTTTTGCTCCGTATTTTGACCTTGAACTTTTGCGATTTTCCACACCCATAGTATCAGCTACTCCTCTGATAATGTGATAACGAACGCTGGGAAGATCCTTCACTCTACCCCCTCGAATCAACACAATAGAATGCTCCTGAAGATTGTGGCCAACCCCGGGAATATACGCAATTACTTCTTCTCCATTCGTTAAGCGCACCTTGGCAATCTTACGTAAAGCTGAATTTGGCTTTTTGGGAGTCTGGGTTTTTACGTAAAGACAAACGCCTTTCTTTTGCGGACAATTTCTTAAAGCAGAAGATTTAGACTTTTTCTTTTTTCTCTTCCGAAGTTTTTTTATTAACTGATTTGACGTAGGCATTTTTTTTATTTAATCATTAGCCACCAACAACACACGAATAAGAACCACTATCTTTTAGGGAAAATGGAAAACAAGGGAAAAGGGAAACTACTATAATAGAATATTAATTATTAATCGATTCTTTTTCCCCTCTTTCCATCTTTATCCCCTTTTTCCTTGTTGTTGATTCGTGGTTACAATTTTTTGTCTTGTTTCACAAATCCTGTTCCCGCAGGAATTAGACTGCCAATAATAACATTTTCTTTCAACCCATAAAGCGGGTCTACTTTCCCAGTTACTGCAGCTTCAGTTAAGACCTTGGTCGTTTCCTGAAAAGATGCTGCAGAAATAAAGCTGTTACAACTAAGGGCAGTTCGCGTTATCCCCAAAATTATCGGGCCCCCTTTAGCTGGTTTCTTTCCCTTATTCAGCATCTTCTCATTCGTTTTCTGAAAGTCAAATTTGTCGATTTCTTCATCTTCCAGAAGCAGAGTATCACCAGGGTCGGTCACTTTTACCTTGGAGAGCATCTGGCGAATAACTACCTCCAGATGTTTGTCATTAATGGTTATCCCTTCCAGACGATAGACTTCCTGAACCTCATTAAGAAGATATTCCCGAAGCCTCTTTTCTCCTCCAATTTTCAAGATATCATCAAGCACTATTGGTCCATCCGTTAATTTCTCCCCACTCATTAGATATTCTCCATCAGAGACATTAAGGTGTTTCCCTATCGGAATGGTTTCCTCCTGCAGGGCTCCGGTAGAACTTTTAATTTGAACAATTCTTTCTCCTTTGGAACCTTTTAAAATTTTAACTACTCCGTTACCTTTACTGAGAATAGCCGGGTTCTTCGGCTGTCTTGCTTCAAAGAGTTCCGAGACCCTGGGCAATCCTCCGGTAATATCCTGAAGTTTGCCGGAAACTCGCGGAATTTTGGCTAGAAGATCAGTCTTCTTTGCCATCTGTCCTTCCTTTACCATTATATTCGCTCCTACAGGAAGATAATAGCAGGCAACTGTTTTACCATCTTTTTCAATAAGAATTGTAGGTTCTAAATTCTCCTTATGTTCAATAACTACTTTTTTCTTAAGTCTCGTTATCTTCTCAACCACTTCCCTAACAGTAACACCCTTTTTGATATCCTGAAATTGTACTTTTCCGCCTTTTTCAGCAATTATCGAAATAACATAGGGATTCCATTCCGCAAGAAGAGCGCCTTTTGAAACTTTTGCCCCTTCTTTTACTTTTAAGAAGGCTCCGACTACAGAACTATATTTTTCTATTTCTCGATCACGATCATCATAAATAGCAATTTCCCCATCTTTATTAAGGAGAATTTTTTCTTCATTCTTGCCAGTAGCAACCTTCAAATTTCGCAGTCGAACATAACCTCCATATTTTGACCTAATTTTTGATTCCCCCACAATTCTGCTGGCAATCCCGCCATAATGAAAAGTGCGCAGAGTTAATTGCGTTCCCGGCTCTCCGATAGACTGAGCTGCAACAATACCTACTGCTTCACCCAATTCGGCAAGTCGGCGCGTGGCTAAATTCCATCCATAACATCTTCTGCATACTCCTTTTGGACTCTTGCAAGTAAGTACTGAACGAATTTTGATTCTTTCTATGCCTGCCAACAGAATGTCATCGGCAATTTCTTCAGTAATCACCTCGTTTTTCTTCACAATAATGCGGTCAGTAATAATATCAACAACGTTCTTCAAAGCAACTCTTCCAACAATTCTTTCTTTCAGGGAAACCACAATTTCCTCGGCTTCAAAGATAGGCCCAATAAAGAGGCCATCAATGGAACCGCAATCCTCTTCCATAACTATTACATTTTGGACAACATCAACAAGCCGCCGGGAGAGATAACCTGCCTCGGCAGTCTTTAAAGCGGTATCCACCAAACCTTTTCGCCCTCCATGGGTAGAGATAAAATATTCAAGAACGTTTAATCCTTCTTTAAAGTTAGAAACAACCGGGGTTTCAATAACTTCTCCAATTCCACCAGTCACTTTTCTGGTCGGTTTGGTCATCAAACCTCTCATTCCCGCTAATTGGTTTACCTGAGCGTGAGTTCCCCTGGCGCCAGAATCAACCATGATAAAGACAGGATTAATATATTCATCTCCATGTTTTTTCTCAAGAGCACGAAAAACCTCCTCGGAAATTTTATTAGTAAAGGAAGTCCAGGTATCAATCACCTGATTATATCTTTCGCCATCGGTAATTACGCCTTTACGATACTCTCTTTCAAATGTTTTTGTCTTAGATTTTGCTTCTTCAACTAAATCATTCTTTTTCTCGGGAATTATTAAATCATCTGTTGAAATAGAGATACCCCCAATGGTAGCAAATTTAAATCCCAACTCTTTTACTTCATCTAAAAATTTTATTGTTTTCTGATAGCCAAATTTAGAAAAAATTTCATTAATTAATTCTCCCATGATACTTTTATTAATAAGGCAATTTTTGAAACCTAATCCAGCAGGTAAAATCTCATTGAAAATAATTCTGCCTGCGCTAGTCTCAACAATCTCTCGGTCTAGCCGAACTTTAATTTTGTTATGTAAAGAAAGTTTGCCAAAGCGATAATCAGCTAAAACTCTTTTAAAATCGCTATAAATTTTAAGAGCGCTTTCTTTTGGTTGGATACTCGTTAAATAATAGCATCCGACTACAATGTCCTGGCTCGGGGTAACAATAGGTTCCCCGTTGGCCGGAGAAAAAAGATGACTCTCGGCATTCATCAGAAGGTTGGCTTCCATTTGCGCTTCGGGAGAAAGAGGAATATGCACCGCCATTTGGTCTCCATCAAAATCAGCATTAAAGGCGGCACAAACAAGAGGATGTAATGTAATTACATTGCCTTCAATTAATCTGGGGCGAAAAGCCTGAATGGATAAACGATGAAGTGTCGGCTGCCTATTTAAAAGAATAAGGTGATCTTTTACTACATTTTCTAAGATCTCCCAAACTTCCGGTTCATTTTTCTCCAGGGCTTTTTTCGCCGAACTTATGGTATGGATATATTCTCTTTTTCTTAATTCTTTCAGGATAAAAGGGGCGAAAAGTTCAAGAGCCATAGCTTTGGGCAATCCACATTCATTAATTTTTAATTCAGGTCCAACAACAACAACCGCCCTCCCCGAATAATCAACTCTTTTACCTAAAAGATTCTGCCTAAATCTACCCTGTTTGCCTCTAAGAGAATCTGAGATTGATTTAAGAGGTCGATTCCCGCGACCAAGAACTGGATTTTTCCCATGTCGACCATTATCCAGGAGATTATCTACTGCTTCCTGAAGCATACGCTTCTCATTGCGAATGATAATTTCAGGAGCTCTCAACTTCAATAATTTTCTTAAACGATTATTACGATTAATAATTCTCTGATAGAGATCATTAAGGTCGCTGGTAGCAAATCTTCCTCCGTCCAAAGGTAAAAGAGGCCTGAGGTCGGGAGGCAATACCGGGATAAGATTTGTAATCAACCACTCAGGTTTCGTTTCACTCTTTTGCAATCCTTTGGTAATTCTAAGGTTCTTAATCAGGCTTTTTCTTTTATTTCTGTCTTTGGTAGATTTTATTTTTCGCAAAAGATTGCTTTCATTTCTATTTAAATCAATTTCCTTTAAAAGTTCTTTGACTGCTTCTGCTCCAATACCAGATTTAAATCCTTTACACTTTTTGACCTTTTGGTAATCCTCTTCTTTAATTAACTCTTTCTTCCGATATGAACTCTCTCCGGGATCAATTACGACATAGCGTTCAAAATAGAGAATCATTTCTAATTTACTCTGCGGCATTTCCAAAAGCAGTCCCATCCAGTTACCGGTACTTTTAAATAACCAAACATAACTTACCGGACTGGCAAGTTCAATATGCCCCATTCTTTCCCGGCGAACATCAGATGTGGTTATCTCTACACCGCAACGGTCACAAATAATGCCTTTATGTTTAATCTTTTTATACTTCCCACAAGCGCATTCCCAATCTTTCTCCGGCCCAAAAATCTTCTCGCAGAAAAGACCATCTTTCTCTGGTTTGAAGGTGCGGTAATTAATTGTTTCTGCCTTTTTAACCTCTCCAAAGGACCAGGAACGAATGGTCTGAGGAGAAGCAATACACAGGGAAATCTCTCTTTTGCCTTGCTTATTCTTTCCTATTCTGACATCCAATCCTAGGCTTCTTAATTCCTTCATCAAAACATTAAATGATTGTGGAATCCTCTGCTCAGAGAAATTTTTTTCCTTAACAATCGCTTCATAAATCTTTTTTCGCCCAACCGTATCATCGCTTTTTACCGTGAGCATTTCCTGCAAAGTATAAGCGGCTCCATAACCTTCTAAAGCCCAAACTTCCATCTCGCCAAACCTCTGCCCCCCAAGTTGCGCCCTGCCTCCCAAGGGTTGCTGGGTTACTAACGAATACGAACCAACGCTGCGGGCATGCATCTTTTCATCGGCTAAGTGGATTAATTTCATCATATAAATGTAACCTACGGTAACCTTTTGAATAAAAGGTTTTCCGGTTGTGCCATCATAAAGAGTAATTTTCCCATCTTCAGGAAGATGAGCTTTCTTAAGAAAATTTTTTATTTTTTCTTCAGAAAGACTTTCAAAAACAGGAGTTGTAATTGAAATCCCCAAAGTTTTTGCCGCCCATCCCAAATGTGTTTCCAGGATCTGCCCGATATTCATCCGGGAAGGAACGCCCAAAGGATTTAATACAATTTCTACCGGGGTGCCGTCAGCAAGATAAGGCATATCTTCCTCGGGCAAAATCCGGGCAATTACACCTTTATTACCATGGCGGCCGGACATTTTATCCCCCACTGCTACTGATTTTTTAACTGCTATTTCTACAATAACTCTTTTGATAACGTCAGAAGGAAGTTCATCGCCTTTCTTGATTTTATCAATTAATTTTGCTTCCTGAGAATTAATTTTATCTATCTCTACGATGATTAATTCTAAAAGTTTTTTAATTGACAGTTTTAGTTCTTCCTTTCTATTTTTAAAGAGAGCCGAAATTTTAGTTTTGACTTTTTCTCTTTTTTTAAAATCATAACTTTTTAGACCCGAAAATGCCGTAAGAAATTTGTTTTTTTGAAGAGAAGGAATTAAAGCCTTAATTCTTTCCACTCCCAATTCAAGAATTTTATTTTTCTTTGCGTTAAAGTCTTTTTGGATTTTCAGAATTTCTTTCCTCTCTGCTTTCTTTTCCTGGTTGCTTTTTTTCTGAAAACAACGGGAAAATTTCTCCACCTTAACCACAATTCCTGAAATACCAGGAGGAACGTAGAGAGAGGTATTGGATACATCCTTTGCCTTTTCTCCGAAGATTACCCGGAGAAGCCTTTCCTCGGAAGAAAGTTCTGTTTCACCTTTGGGAGAAATTTTCCCAACAAGAATATCATTGGGTTTTACTTCAGCTCCTATCCGGATGATTCCCTCTTCGTCTAAATTTATAAGCGTTTCCTCAGAAAGATTTGGGATATCACGAGTAATTTCCTCCACGCCTAATACTGTCTCCCTTGATTCTATCTTAAATTCCTTAATGTGAATAGAAGTATAAACATCTTCCTTTACTAATTTTTCACTAATTAAAATGGCGTCTTCAAAGTTATAACCATACCAGGACATAAAAGCAACAAATACATTCCTCCCCAAACTAAGTTCACCTTGTGAAATCGCTGAACCATCACTAATAATTTGACCTTTTTTTACTACTTCTCCCTTATGTACAATTGGAGATTGATAAAGACAGGTATTCTGGTTCAATCGGAGAAATTTCCTACAATCCTGGGTCACCTCATCTCTTAATTGGAGGGGTAAGACAGATTTACTTCTAATTACAATTTTTCTGCTGTCTACATCTACAACTTTTCCATCTAATTCTGCCTGCAAAACTGCTTTGGAATCTCTTGCAATAATCCTTTCCATTCCGGTTTTTACCAAAGGCGGTTCCGGCTTAATTAAAGGTGCCGTCTGTCGTTGCATATTACAACCCATCAGGGCCCGATTAGCATCATCATGTTCCAGAAAAGGAATCAGAGAGGCAGTTGGGCTTAAGATTTGTTTCGGAGATATATCTATATAATCAACTAACGAAGGACTAACCCTAAGAAATGACCCTTTAAATCTCACTGAAATCTCCTTCTCTAAAAAGTTGCTATTTTTATCCAGAGGAGAATTGGCCTGGGCGATAGCGGATTTATCTTCTTCATCGGCTAACAAATATTCTATTTTATCGGTTACCTTTCCTTTTATTACCTTGCGGTAAGGCGTCATTAAAAAACCGAATTTATCTATTTCGCTATAGATAGCTAAGGATGTAATTAGTCCAATATTGCCTCCCTCCGGCGTTTCAATAGGGCAAATTCTTCCATAATGCGTGTGATGAACATCTCTTATTTCAAACCCTATTCTTTTCCTTTCGCTTATTCCCCCTTCTCCGATAGCGGTAAGTCTTCTCTTATGGGTTAATTCAGCAAGCGGGTTGGTCTGATCAAGAAATTGGCAAAGTTGACTCCGGTTAAAAAAATCGTTAATGGCAACCGAGAAAGAACGGGAATTCACCAGATCCAGAACGGTGGTAATGTTTGGCCCTTGAAAAGTCGTCTTTTCCTTAATAAATCTTGATAGTCTTGCTAAGCCAATCTCTACATGAGACCTGATTAATTCGCCCACTCTCCTTACCCGTTTATTTCCCAAATGATCAATATCATCAACGTCTCCCTTTCCTTTTAACAGAGCAAGCAAATATTTCACAGTTTCAACAATGTCAGTTTTAGTTAGAGTTTGCCCTCCTAAATTTAAGTTAAATTTCTTGTTTAATTGTTCCCTTCCCGGCAAAGAAAGGTCGTAACTATATTTGTTGAAAAAAAGTTGTTCAAAATAAGTGGTAGCGATTTTGAGGTTTTTAGGATAGCCAGGCCGCAAGAGACTATAAATTTTCAGAATTGCTTCATCAGAATTCTTTACATAATCCCGGTGCAAAGTGTTAAGAATGATTTCTTCTGCATTTTGTTGCCGGCCAAGAGCCTCCAAAATTTCTTTATCCGTGTCATATCCCAAAGCCCGCAAAAAAGTAGTAGTAAAAACTTTACCTCTTTTTCCCAGGGAAACATACAACAGATTATTGTGAATGTTAAACTCAAGTCCTATCCCTCGCAGAGGAATGATTCTCGCTGAATATAATCTTTGTGCACCAAATGTTAGCTCCTCTTTAAAGTAAACTCCGGGAGATTTTTGAAGTTGCTGAATAACTACTTTTTCAACTCCATTAATAACAAAAGTTGCTCTTTCAGTCATTATCGGAAGAGCCCCAAGATAAATTTCCTGCTCTTTAATTTCTTTGATCTTTTCAGCAGGAGAAGAATCTTTGCTCTCTCTTTTCTCTCTAATAATAAGACGAAATTTCACTTTAAGATTAAAAGCATAAGTAGTTTTGTTATATTGGCATTCGAGTTGGTTGTAGCGAGAGGCTTCCAGAGAATAACTCAAATATTCCAAAGTAAGAAGATTGTCATCGCTGGAAATAGGAAAAAACTTTCGTAAAGCAGATTCTAATCCCTGGTCCTCCCTTTTTGATGGTTCGATATCCTTCTGAAGAAAATCTTCATAAGAAGAAAACTGAGTTTTTAAGAGATCAGGGATTTCCTCTAATAAAAAAATTTTTCTATCCTCTTTCATCTTTATCTACGTTTTTTTCGTAAAGGCTTGGAACATTCCCTGTAAGCGTGCCTTTAAAG
>Ga0210024_1000647_pt1 | contig 31809 bp, 40 predicted proteins | sample CryGeymeta201525_FD_183988 | JGI IMG/M metagenome (GOLD analysis project Ga0210024, IMG submission 183988) | Groundwater microbial communities from Crystal Geyser aquifers in Utah, USA - Crystal Geyser metaG 2015-25 (SPAdes) (version 2) | ecosystem: Environmental > Aquatic > Deep subsurface >...
GCTTGAAAAATGCTTAGTTCAGTCAAATTTTGAAAACCTAAAGGAAATAGTTAAAACGCTTATTAAAAAAATTGATGACTTTTTAAGTCCCGACGAGAATAATGTTTTAAAACCTCAAGAATTAACCGATTTAGAAGAACTTAAAAATAATTTAGAAACAACATTTAACAATCTTGAAAAAGAATTAAGAAAATTAGAAGAACAGGAAACAAAATTCACCACTGGTTTGGAGAAATTTAATAAAAAGTTTCAGGAGGCTTTTGAATCAGTAGAGGCCAAAAGGAAAGAATTGAGAAATTTAGAAGAAGAGAAAAATAAAGTTCTTTTTGAGAAGGAAAAATTAAATCTAAAACTTCAAGATTTAGAAAATCAATTGCGGCAAATCGGGAGAAAATTAGAGGAGTTTCAATCTATGGAAGTTCAACTTCCATATACGGAAGTTGAACTTCCCGAAATTGAAAAAAGAATGTTGAAACTTAGAGCCGAACTCGCCGCTATCGGCGAAATTGACGAATCCCTGGTAAGGGAAGCTCAGGAAGTGGAAAATCATTATGATTTTTTAACCAGCCAATCAAAAGATTTAGACAAGGCCATTATTGATTTAAAAAATCTCATTAAAGAATTAAACGAAAAAATTCATTTTGAATTCAACAGCTCGCTAAAATTAATTAATGAAGAATTTAACAAATTTTTCCGGTTGATGTTCGGCGGAGGCAATGCGAAATTAAAAGTTACAAGTTTAAAATTAAAAGTTTCTGTTAATAATGATACTATCACGCGTGATAGTAATGAAGAACCTAATAATAGTGGCAATGATGAAATCTCGACAGGAGTTGATATTGATTTAAGCTTGCCTAAGAAAAAAATTTCCACTTTAGAAATGCTTTCCGGCGGCGAGCGAAGCTTGGTTTCTATTGCCGCTCTTTTTGCCTTAATTTCAATTAGTCCGCCGCCGTTTTTGGTTTTGGACGAGATTGATGCCGCCTTAGACGAGAATAATTCCAAAAGATTTGCCAACCTTGTTAAAGAATTCTCTAAAAAGACCCAATTCATTATAGTGACCCACAATCGGGCCGTAATGGAAGCAGCCGATGTTCTTTACGGAATAACAATGGGAGAAGAGGGAACGTCGAAGGTGCTGTCATTGATTTTTGTTTAATTATGGTTTATTATATTTACATGTTAGCTATCAAACTTAAAAGAATCGGTAAAAAACATCAGGCCTCATTTCGGATAATTATCTCAGAAAAACGGTCAAAAGTCGGCGGTCGTTATGTCGAGGACCTCGGTTGGTTGAATCCGAAAACCAAAGAGTTTAATATTAAAAAAGAGAGGGTAGGGTATTGGTTGAAAAATGGCGTTCAACCCACCGATACAGTGTATAATTTATTAGTGAAATCAGGAGTGATTGGCGGTCCGAAAAGACCGGTCCATAAAAAGAAAAAGGTCGAAAGTGTCAGTTAATTAATTGATTATTTAGATATGGCAGCAACAGACGAGCAATTTCTTGAATTTCTCGTTAAATCCATTGTTGATCATTCGGATGATGTCAAGGTTGATCGCAAGGTAGACGAGATGGGAGTCCTTCTTACCCTGAAAGTCAACCCGCTGGATATGGGTCAGGTTATCGGTAGGAAAGGTTCAACTGCTCAGGCTATCCGGTCGCTTTTAAGAATTGTCGGCATAAAAAATAATGCCCGAGTGAATCTTAAAATCATTGAACCGGAAGGATCTGTTAGGGAAGCGAGAAGTGCGGTTGATAAAGCAGTTGAAGATTTAAAACTCTAGAAGCGGATAAATCTGAAATTAAATCCATAAAGCCTCGACGAAAGTCGGGGTTTTATGTTATATTTAAAAATAATATGCGTTTTGACATCGTCACCATCTTTCCGCATGCCTTTGACTCTTATCTTAATGAGTCAATTTTGAAGCGGGCCCAAAAGAAGAAACTGATTCAGATTAAAATCTATAACTTGCGGGATTTTAGCAAGAATAAATATAAAAAAGTAGACGATAAACCCTACGGCGGAGGGGCGGGCATGATTTTGATGGCCGAGCCGATTTTACGGGCGGGCCAATTTATAAAATCAAAAGTAAAAAATAAGAAGCGAAAAGTTGTTGTTTTTTCGGCAAAGGGAAAACAATTTAATCAAAAGATGGCCTACGATTGGTCTAAAAAATTAAATCATCTGATTTTGATTAGCGGCCGTTATGAAGGAATTGATGAACGAGTGAAGCAAATTCTTAAAGCCGAAGAAATTTCCATTGGTCCCTATGTTTTGACCGACGGCGACCTGCCGGCGATGGCGGTAATATCGGCAGTAGCCCGTCTTCTACCGGGAGTAATAAATTGTGAATCTTTAAAAGAGGAATCCTTTTTTAATCTTCTGCTTGAATATCCTCATTATACCCGGCCCAAAGTTTTTATTTTTAAAGGCAAAAAATATTCTGTACCGAAAGTTTTACTCTCCGGCAATCATAAAAAAATTAAAGAATGGCGACGCGCTAAACAGCATAAAAGATAACCATTGACCGCAGACCATCGACTATGGCATACTAAATTATCATGGAAACACAAGATTTACAAGATGAGGCGAATTTAGAAGTTATTCGGGAAATGATGAAGGCCGGGTTAATGTACGGTCACAAAAAATCAAAAACCAATCCTAAATTTAAGCCCTATATCTATACTACCCGGAACGAAATTGAAATAATTGATTTGGCTCAAACCCTGTCGGCTTTGGAACGAGCAATTGAATTCATTAAAAGTCAGATTAAGGAGGGAAAATTGATTTTATTGGTAGCCAGTCAGCCAGCCGCCAAAGAAGCCGTAGAAAATCTGGCAAAGAAATTTAATTTTTCTTATATTAATGAGAAATGGATCGGCGGCTTATTGACGAATTTTAAAGTGATTTCCCAGCGCCTTGAATATTTTAAAAAAGTTCAGCTGGATTTTGAAAGGGGAGAGTTTGACAAATACACCAAAAAAGAGCGGGTAATGATTAACCGTAATATCTACCGGATGAAAAAGATGTTTACCGGATTGGAAAACTTAACGAAACTGCCGGATGTGATTTTCATTGTTGACCTGTCTCTCAAGGGTCATACGACGGCTGTCCGCGAAGCTCGGAGAATAAAAATCCCCATAGTGGCTGTTCTTGACAGTGATGATGACCCGGATTCGGTCAACTTTCCAATTCCGGCAAACGACCATGCTAAAATAAGCATTGATTGGATAATGAATAAGATAAGCGAGAAATTAACCACATAATGCTTAACCAAATTCAAAAACTTCGAGAATTAACCGGTGCCGGAGTGATGAAATGTCAAAAAGCCCTGAAAGAAGCGGGTGGCAATTTTGAAAAAGCAATCTCCATTATTCATGAACAGGGCGAGGTTTTGGCCCAGAAGAAAAAAGAAAGAATCACTGGCGCCGGAGTTTTGAAATCTTATATTCATAATGAAAGAGTGGGGGTTTTATTAGAGCTTCGTTGTGAAACTGATTTTGTGGCTTGGTCAAAAGAATTTAAAGAATTGGCCCATAATTTAGCCATGCAGATTGCCGCCATGGACCCCAAAGATGTTGATGATTTACTAGCTCAGTTGTATATTAAAGATGAAGCGTTAAAAGTGGATAATTTAATCCAGCAAACGATTGCTAAGGTAGGGGAGAATATTCGAGTCGAGCGCTTCTGCCGTTATGAAATATAAATGTATAACTTTATCCTTCAAATCGCTATAATGTTGAGTCTGGGAACAATGATTTATTTGATTGCCCGGCAGGTTCCTCGGGTCGGCGATGAGGCAAGCGAGGAAATTGTCAGGCCAAAAACCAGATTTGACCGGCTATTTTCTTCTTCGCGATTTGAGAAGTTTGACGTAATATTTAATAATTTTGTTGAGAAGTTATTAAGAAAAGTAAAATTGCTATTGATGAAATTGGATAATTTTACCACCAGTTATTTGGATAAAGTTAAAAAATATAAATTAAACAATAATAGTCAAAAGAACGGGGAGGAAAAACCGAGTTTGTTTGATAACGATTCCAAAGAATAAATGCGCAGGTGGCGGAGTGGACAAACGCACCTCTCTGTAAAAGAGGCGCCCTAGTGGCTACGGGGGTTCGAATCCCTCCCTGCGCACCCACTTGCCACCCTAGCTCAGCGGTAGAGCAACTGTTTTGTAAACAGTAGGTCGTCAGTTCAAATCTGACGGGTGGCTCCTTCAATCTTCAATGTGCCAGAGTAGTTCAGTGGTAGAACGCTTTCTTGGTAAGAAAGAAGTCGGGAGTTCAATTCTCCCCTCTGGCTCAAGAGAAAGTGGCGGGGAGGTCAGGGTGCAAATTCCTGCCTTGCCGGCAGACAGGTGCGCATCGGCTCAAAAGGAGGGCGGTTAGCTCAGTAGTTAGAGTGCGTCGTTGACATCGACGAGGTCATAGGTGCGAATCCTATACCGCCCACATATGCCCAGTAGTGAGCCCGCGATAAAATTTAACCCAATTTATTCATTACTGGGCAATAATAAAAGTCAGAGGTTATTGATTTAATATTAAAGTAAACTTTGCGATAGGTTAAATTTAATAAATTGGCTATCGCGGGTCTACTACTGGGTATGCCCAAATCAAAATTTTCTGAAAATTTAATAAGATTAAGGTGTTCGGTTTGTAAGCGGGTCAATTATTACACCCGCAAGAAAAAAACGCTGGAGCGAAAATTGGAATTAAAAAAATATTGCAAGTGGTGCAAAAAACATACAATCCATAAAGAAGCTAAAAAATAACTTCTTTAGGATTTCGGATTTTTGTAATTGTGGGGGTATAGGCTAATTGGCAAACCGCGGGACTCCAAATCCCGCTTTCCAGGTTCGAATCCTGGTACCCCCGCCAGTCGGTAAAAGTTCTTTCTGGCTCGCCCGCTACGCGGGCTCGCCAGCCGATTTTAGGCGCAAAATTGAATTTTTTGTCTTTGTTCCACGAAGCGGAACGCCAGAAGCGGGCTTTTCTTTATTTTTTGTTTAAATTAAACATTTTTCTTAATTCCAAAAAACTAACAATGAACGACACCATTAAGGCAGTAAATATTAATTGTATGAAACTAATCGAAAAAAGATTAAGCCTTTCTTTCAGGAATGGAAGATAAATCCCTAAAATAAGAAAGGTAATCGCCGTAAGCGCCCAGAGGTTAATGATTTTATTAGTAAACATTCCTAAAGAAAAAATTGATTCTTTGTCTGAGCGGGAAATAAAAGCCAGAACAATATGGCCAAAAATCCAAGCCGCAAAAGCAAAAGTTTGTGATTGAACAAGACTTAAATTTTGAGAGCGGGCATAGAAATAAACAGAAGTTACGGCTATAAACAAGGCGGCTCCTTTAATTAAAATATCTTTAATGACACGATTATTCATTATGTTTTCTTTCGGATTGCGCGGTGGCCGAGAATAGATATTTTTTTCTCTGGGTTCGGCGACAAAACCGACTGAGGCCGCTAAATCCATAAATAATTCCAAAAGAATTATTTGAATCGGGGCAAGAGGCAAGGGAATACCTAAAAGAACAGGCAGAAGAAATATTAATATCAGGGCAACTTTGACAGAGAGATAATATTTAATTCCCTTTTGTAAATTATCAAAAAACTTTCTGCCCTCAAAAATACCCTGCGTAATGGTGATGTAGTTATCATCCGCCAAAACGACCTCTGCTGCCTCTTTGGCAACATCCGTACCGCGAATACCCATAGCTATACCTATGTCCGCACCCTTTAGGGCCAAAGCATCGTTGATGCCATCGCCGGTTACTGCGACTACTTCTCCGTTTTTCTGGAGTGCTTGAACTATGCGATATTTGTGATGGGGAGTAGTTCTAGCAAAAACCGAAACAGATTTTACGGTGTTTTGCAATTCTTCGTCTGACAAGCTATCTAGATCTCTGTCGGTTAATACTTTGTCAAATTCTTTCAAAATACCAACTTCTTTAGCAATAAAGCGAGCGGTTAAAGGATGATCGCCGGTAACCATAATTGTTCTGATGCCGGCCTCGACAGCTTTAGCAATCGTTTCTTTGACTCCGCTTCTTGGCGGGTCTTCAAAGCTTATTAATCCTGCAAAATTCAAATCTTTTTCAAGTTTGGTAAAATCAAGATTTCTTTCCGCAGGTGTTAATATTTTATAAGCAACAGCAATGACTCTTCTGCCTTTAGATGTTTGTTCGGTCAATCCATTTTTAATATCGTTATTTATATCACGGCACATGGTGAAAATTTCTTCAGGCGCGCCACTGGTAAATAATTCGTATTCGTTCTCTTTTTTCCTTATTACTGATTTTGATTTTCGGCCGTTGCCAAAATTTCTTTGGCGAACTATTTCCGGCGGTATGTTCGTTATCTTCAATTCTATGGCTTTATTTTTAATCTCCTGTTCCATGGGCGATAAAGAATATTGAGAAATGGAACCGAGTGCTTTTTCAATAATTTCTTTTTTGTTATCGGGATAAAGCGAAATAATTTTCATTTGACTTTCAGTAATAGTTCCCGTTTTGTCAGTGACAATGATTGTAGCATTGCCCAATGTTTCAGCGGCCTTAATTTTTTTGACAAGAAAATTATTTTTAGAAAGCGTATAAGCGCCCAACCCTAAAACCATAGTGATAATAATTGGCAGCTCTTCGGGGATGGTGGCGAAAGAAAGGGAAAGGCCGGTTAAAACCATAGTTTTAAAATCTTGACCTCGCAAAATTCCTAAAACAGGAATGAGGATAGAGAAGAATGCCGCAAGATATACCAATTTTCCAGCTAGCGATTTCATCGCAAGCTGTAAAGCGGTTTTTGGAGATTTAATTTGTTTAAGAGTAGCGGCAATTTTGCCAAGTTTTGTGTTTTTGCCAGTGGCAAAGACTACTGCTTGTCCTTCACCAGAGACAACCACAGTCCCGGCATAAACATTGTCATTATTATTTTTTTCCTGCGGGAAAGATTCTCCAGTCAATGAAGATTCGTCGATCTGTAAACCTATGCTTTGTTCCACTTTTGCATCAGCGGCAATTTTGGTTCCCGAGGTTAAAATCAAAATATCGTCCGGCACAACATTTTCCGAATCAATTTCAATAATGTTGCCGTCCATTAGCACTTTTGTTTTTGGCGCGGCAATTTTTTCCAAAGAAGCGATCGCTTTTTTTGCCCGAAATTCGTTATAGACTTCTGCCAAAACTAATAAAAAAATCACTACAAAAATAGTAATGGCATCCTCAAGTTTTCCCCAGAGGCTATAGAAAATACCGACAACCAACAGAAGAAGAATCATCGGTTCTGTCACTTCATGCTTAGCGATACCCCAAAAACTAATTTTCGCCGCTTTAAAAATCTGGTTGGGACCGAATTTTAAAAGCCTTTTTTGGGCTTCTTTTGTAGTAAGCCCTTGATTGTTTTTTTGAGTCATATTATTTGTGTTATTCATGTTATTACCTCCTTGATTAATTCTTTGATTTTTTCTTTTGCTTCAATAAGCGCTTTTTTGCCTTTTGGGGTTGTCTTGTAATATTTTCGTTTTTTTCCTTCAATAGTTTTCTGATGACATTTAAGATATTTTTCTTTTTCCAATGAATGGAGTATCGGGTAGAGTGTACCGGGACTGAGTTTATATCCATGCCTGCTTAATTCTTCTATTAACAAAAGCCCATAAACTGGCTGATTAGTAGCATGATGAAGAATATGTATTTTTATAAAACCAAGGAAAAATTCGCGTATCATATTATTTTGCATTTATAATTATCGTATAGCGTTATCGTTATTCAATATAGCAAACAAAATAAATAATGTCAAATGAATAATAATTAAGTGGAAACCTATAAAAGAATTTGCCGCCAAAACTAAAATTTGTTAGAATCATAGTAGTTTGCAAGGCGAATTAGAAAAACTTGAAATCGTCCTTTTCGCTTCCGCTTTTGGGCGAGGCGGGCGGAAGGGGGGTTCAGTCTTTGCCCTTCCGCCCGCCGAGCCAATCGCGCGCAAAATCAGTTCGGATATTTTCAAATACACACCGCAGAAAATACTGGAGGTATTTTTCTTAACTACTTTTACTATCCTTTTTGACGATCGTCCGTAAGGATAGTAATTCTATTTAAAAAAAAGCCCGCTGACCATAACAAAGACCAGCGGGGCTTTTATAAACGGTTTATAAATTAACGAAGGATTGGGACTACTACTGAGCGAGAAGCGCGAGTAGTCGGGAATCGCCATCTTCAAGTTTTTCCACCCAAACTCTACAATGCTGATTTCTTTTTTTGTCGGCGAGCCTGATTGCTTTAGTTTCTGAAAAGACAATCTTTTGCCCGCGATGAACCCGATTCCTCTTCCATTTAATAAGCCATGCTGTAGACATATTTCCCTCCTCCTGTCCAGATTAAAGTGAATTTTCGAAATGGATTGAAGTTGAAATTGGAATTGGAACAGGCATCGGACTCCCTCTAATGGGAATCCAGAGGAGCCAATTGCATTGCGGGCAGAATTCATTTTTCCCGCCCTGATGAATCTCAGACTCGTTAAAATCAGTAGAAAACTTAGATTTACAAATTGGACATCTCATTTTTTCCACCCCCTTCCATATTAAAAAGTTAATGACCTAAAAATTGGCAATTTAATCCAAATTTTAATATAATAATAACATATTTTAAGAAATTTTGTCAATGACTCAAGAATACGAAAATTTAATTAATTCTTTGATTAAAGATGGTTATCTGAAGACGCCAGGGATTATTGAAGCTTTTAAAGCGATAGACCGAGCTGATTTTGTGTTAGAACAGTATCAAAGCGACGCCTATATTAATGCGCCTTTGCCCATTGGTTTTGACCAGACAATTTCCCAGCCCTTGACCGTGGCTTTTATGTTGGAATTATTAGAACCAAAGCCGGGCGAAAAAGTCCTTGATATCGGTGCTGGTTCTGGCTGGACAGCCGCACTTTTAGCTTATTTAGTTAAAAACACCACTGGCAGCGTAATTGCTATTGAACGCATTCCCGAACTCAAAGAAATGGCAGAAAAAAATGTGGCTAAATATAATTTTCTTGAAAAGGGGATTGTCAAAGTTATTAGCGCTGACGGTTCCAAGGGTTATAGAAAAGAAGCGCCCTATGATAAGATAATTGCCGGAGCCGCGGCCAGCGGCGACGTGCCCATTTATTGGCGAAAACAGCTGAAAATCGGCGGCCGGATTGTGGCGCCTGTGGAAAACAGCGTTATTGTGATTGAAAAAATTAGCAGAAATAAATATAGCCAAAAAGAATATTTCGGATTCAGCTTTGTGCCATTAATTACCGAAAAGGCTTGACATTATTAACTAAATGCCATAATATTAAGACAAATCCGCAGACAATCCCGACGTCAAAGAGTCGGGACCCCGACTTAAAAACGTCGGGGGAGGCATCCCGCAAAGCGGGAATAATTCCTCTCGAGGATATATGTATCTTTGAATTTCTGCGGGTTAAAGCCCGTTTTTTATTTTGTATATATGAAAACTCATCAGCAAAAAGCCAGACAAATAGAAGAAGGGGACAAACTTTTGAAAGAAAACAAAAGTTTGGTTTTTGTTGATTTTAGCGGAGCCGGCGTTGAGGATTTGAAATCACTGCGGAGAATTTTGAAGGGTTTCGGCGCTAAATTAAAAGTAATTAAAAAGAAACTGATGAGAATCGTTTTTCAAAGAGAAGGCATTAATTTTAATCCCGAACAATTTGAATCGCAAGCCGGCATAATATTTACCGATAAAGACGTTTCGGAAATTGCCGCTCCGGTTTATAAATTTTCGAAAGGAGTTGAGAAGAAAGGTTTCAAAATTTTAGGTGCTTACGATATGTCGGCTAAAAATTTTATTGACACTGAAACAATAATAAAAATCGGCCAACTGCCGGCAAGAGAAGTTCTGCTTTCCCAGTTGGTCAGGGTGTTATCGGCGCCAATTAAAATGTTTTTATATGTTTTAAGCGAAAAATCAAAAATGGTCGAGAAATAAAATTTATAAAAATATGGCAAAAAATTTTGACGAAATAATCGAAAAAATAGAAAAATTATCAGCTTTGGAATTATCCGAATTAGTTAGGGCATTAGAGGAAAAATTCGGCGTTTCCGCGGCAATGCCGGTGGCGGCTGCTGCTGCGGCAAACGGTGGCGCGCCTGCCGAAGAAAAAACTTCTTTTGACGTTATTCTTAAAGCGGTTGGCGACCAAAAGATTAACGTGATTAAGGCAGTTAAAGAAGCAGCTGGCATTGGCTTAAAAGAAGCTAAAGATTTGGTTGAGGCAGCGCCAAAGCCGGTCAAACAAGGCCTTAAAAAGCCGGAAGCCGAAGAATTAAAAGCAAAATTGGAAGCAGTAGGAGCAACAGTAGAATTAGCGTAATAAAGAAGGCGCCCTTGAAAAGGCGTCTTTTTTATTTATACTATTGGTAAAGGGGCGCATAGTTTAATGGTAAAACGTCGCATTCACATTGCGAAGAGTATAGGTTCGATTCCTATTGTGCCCACAAGAATCTATTTGTATCCATTTTTATCTATGGAAGCTATCAATGTAACCGCCGCAATTATTGAAAATAACGGTAGATTTCTTATTGCGAGACGAAAAAAGGGAAAACACCTTGAAAATAAATGGGAATTTCCTGGCGGGAAAATCGAACAGCAAGAAACACCGCAAGAATGTTTGACTAGGGAATTAAAAGAAGAATTCGGTATTATTGCAGAGATAGCAGATTTTGTAGCTGAAAACGTTTTTGACTATGGAGATAGAAAGATTAGATTGTTAGGCTATCGTGCCAAGTATATATCTGGTGAATTCAAATTAAACGCCCACGACGAGATTAGGTGGATATCCTTGAATGAGTTTAATAATTTTGACTTTGCTGAAGCAGACATTCCATTAATACAAAAAATTTTAGCATCTCTATAATTTGGTTTCAACTAACACGCACGAAGCCTACTTTCTATGTCCACCTTCGCTAATCTCCGTAAAGAATTAAAAGCCAAAGCCAATCCTAAAAAGGCGAAAATTCTCCAAAGATTTTTTAAAACCGAAAAAGGAGAATACGGAGAAGGGGATGTGTTTTTGGGTCTTTCTGTGCCGGAAACAAGGAGAATTGCGCAGAAATATAAAGATTTAAAATTTAAAGAAATAGAGGAATTATTGAAATCCAAAACTCATGAAGAAAGATTATTAGCGCTTTTGATTTTGGTTAATCAATTTCAAGGTGTTATGCTAAAGCATAACACATCAGTTAGGCACAAAATCTTTAATTTTTATTTAAAAAATACCAAATACATTAACAATTGGGATTTAGTGGATGGGTCAGCGCCGAAAATAGTGGGGGAATATCTCTTGGGGTTTGCTTCCATTAATGGAAGCAAGCAGATTCTTTACAAGTTGGCTAAGTCAAAAAATCTCTGGGAAAGACGGATTGCAATAATAGCGACATTCGCTTTTATTAAAAATAATCAATTTGCCGAAACTCTGAAAATTTCCGAAATGCTTTTGAATGATAAACACGATTTAATACATAAAGCAGTTGGCTGGATGCTAAGGGAAGTGGGCAAGCAGTCGCAACCTACTTTGGAAAAATTCCTCAAAAAGCACACTTCAAAAATGCCCCGGGTAATGTTAAGATACGCGATAGAAAGGTTGACGAGCGGGAAGAGGAGGGGGTATTTATTGCAAAATTATTAAAATATAGTATAATAAATTGAATTATGGACAAAAAATCACTTATTCAACAAATTGAACGAATTCGCGGTTCGCGAGTTATTACCTATTTAACCAGCGATAGACAAGGCGTGGTTAATGCTAAAATAGCGATGGATATTATTCCGATAATCAGTAAGCAATTAAGAAGTATTGGCAAGACCCAGAATATTGATTTATTTATTTACAGCACCGGTGGAGACACAATGGTGCCTTGGCGTTTGGTTTCAATGATTCGCGAATATTGCGATAAATTTTCCGTACTTGTGCCATATAAAGCCCATAGCGCAGCAACAATGATTGCTTTGGGCGCTGACGAAATTGTAATGAGCGACCTTTCAGAACTTTCGCCGATTGACCCCTCAACAGCCAATGTTTTTAATCCGCAAGACCCGCAAAATCCGCAAAACAGAATTCCAATTTCAGTTGAAGACGTGATGGCATATTTTGACCTGGCGAAAAATAAATTCGGCATTAAAAATGATGATGATTTGGCTAAAATTTTTAATAAATTCGTAGAATCAAATCCTCAAATTCATCCTTTGGCATTAGGCAACATAAACCGAACTCATAATTTAATTCGCATTTTGGCGCGCCGGCTTTTGAAAAGTCATAAATTGCCAATGAAAGACGATGAAATTGAAAAAATCGTTGACGATTTCACAGAAAAACTTTATTCGCACCAGTATTTTATCGGCCGCAAAGAAGCTAAAGAAGATTTAGGCGTCAAAAGTGTTGTTGATGCCGATGAAAATTTATCCAAAGCAATGACCGGGCTTTTTGAAGAATATGCAAAAGAAATGGAGCTTGGCACAATTTGGAATCCGGAAATTGAACTCGGCATAAATGCGGCACAAAATAGGAAAAATTATAAAATTGCCTTTATTGATAGTTGGCAATTAGAGAATTATTTTGAGCTTTCAATTGAATATAAAAAACAACAGGTTAATGTTGTTCAACAAACGCCCCAGGGTCCAATTCCAATTACCCAAGAACAAGTCGTCTGGCGACCTGTCGGGCAGGGGTGGAAGTAGATATGAAATTTAATCTAATAAATATCAATAATATCAATATAAAAAATTCTTTTAACAAGAAAGATAATCCTATACAAAAAGAGAAAATCATTTCTGTCGGTAATTCGACATTAAACCATAATAAAAACGATTTTCCTCAAGTAGCGTCTAATGTATCTATGGGCTCCATAACTGGTTTTCAGGAATTAGGGGATGCTACTTCTTGTAAAATTCAGAAAAAAGGACAATTATTCAGTAGAGAAATATTTATAGGTATTATCAGCGGAACTATCGGGACGGTGTTAGGTGCTATCATTTCCTATTTTATTTTTGGTATTAAATAAAATATGAATAAACAATATAAAAATCCCCCAATAACTGAAGCGGTGTGCGAATTCAGGTTTGAATTAGAAACTGCTTTTGACCCAAAAATAATAGATTTAATTTACGAAGAAATCAAAGAAAAATTTCCCAAAAAGAAAAAAGGCCAATTTTATCAAGCAGAGTTTAAAATAGACGCCAAAGAAAAAAAACAGGAAATAAGTAGTAAAATTATCCGAGAATTTGACCAATTTTTTTCAGAAGACGAAAAAACACTGATTCAAATAGACAAAGAAAGACTATCTATTCATAAATTAAAGCCCTATCAGTCATGGAGCGGATTTTCTCCATTGATAAAATTAGTCTTTAATTCTTATACTAAAAATATAAAAGCGAAATTTATACAGAGAATTGGACTTCGTTATATTAATAACTTTGAAATACCCTTAGGGTCTTTTGATATAGAACAATATTTTAATTTACGTCCTGTTATGTTGGGCGGACTACCACAAGAATTGTCATCTTTTATGGTTGGAACAATTTTTACTTTTGAAGATGACCGCGACAGTGCAAAAGTTCAATTAGTTAATAAATCATCGAGTGTAGATAGAATATTCTTTATTTTGGACATTGATTATTTTCTTACTCAACCAAATAGTATATCAAAAGAGAAGGTAGATGAATGGCTTGAAGCTGCCCATCAAAATATTGAAAGTATTTTTGAAAAAGCATTAACAGAAAAAGTAAAAATATTATTTAACTAAATTATGACTTCTTTATCTATTTCTAATTTAAAAAATTTTGACGTAGTAAGTGGAATAGCGACACCATTGTCATTCGTATCTTACTGGCAAACTGAGATAGCGGACGAAAAAGAGCAAATAATAACACAAGGTTTAATTGATCCAGTAGAAAAAGTTTTCTCTTTCTTGAAATCTAAAAATTGTGAGATTGTAAACGAAAAAGAAATCACCGATTTTTTAAAGATTCATGCCAATATTATTAATTACTTATACGAATCTCCCGATGTGATTCTTCAATATTTTGGAGATATCCAATTATGTTTGGAATTATTTTTTGATCCAGAGATAGAACAAGGCGAGGGAGAATTATTTTTGAATATTAGAACTAATTTTACGCCTGAAAAAGCTATTGAGAAATTAAATCAAATTGATAAAGACTGGTTGTTAAAGAAAGTCGGTAAAGATATTGGAAAATTTAATTTAAATTTAGAGTTTTCCTAATTTATGTTTCCATGTGACGGTTGCTTAATAATCGCTAAAAAACTTGCAACAATTCAAGATGAAGCATCAATGCGTTCTGCGGTAAGTAGGGCTTATTATGCCACATTCCATAGGGTAAAATTATTTGCCGCTAATCATGGCGTGAAGTTTTCTAGTGGTATGAGATCTAACATTCATAAGGAAATAATTGATTTTTTAAATTATCATACCGATCAGAAAGTAAAATTATTGAGTCCGAAGTTGGATAGATTGAGAAATGATAGAAATAAATGTGATTATGCAGATTCTATAAATAATATTTCTAATATTACTCAAAAATCGATTATTTACGCTGATAATATTTTTAATGATTTGAAATAATTTATGTTCCAAAACCGCACTCTTTATTTCGGCGATAATTTGGATATTTTGCGGGAGAAATTTAATAAATTTGCCCCTGTAAAGAAAATTTGATAAACTTAAAGATATGGAAACTATTTAAAATTATGAAATTTCAAGATTTAATAAAACTTTACGAGAAAAAGAAAGAACAATACAGGGCCGATGCTTTTAAACATATTTCAGAACTATTAAGAGAGACCAAAGAATTACACAAAAAAGATTGGCAGAAATCCCCGACACCAAATAAAGACCACGAGCAATCTTGGCGAGCGTTCAAAGGCAAAAATTTAGAAAAACTTGTTATTTATATTATCAAAGATGAAGTAGAAAGTTTGGGCCTGAAAATTGTTGAAGGCAACACTTTGGAAAGAAAAAATAGTAATAATCTATCGGAAGAATTAAATCGCGTAAAAAGAAATCTTTTAATTGATTATGGAGAATTTGGTTCTCATTTGCCCGATGTTGACATAATCATTTACGAACCAAAAACCCGTGAAGTTATCGCTGTTCTTTCTAGTAAAGTAACGCTACGAGAAAGAATCGCCCAAACCGGTTATTGGAAAATTAAACTCAGCCAAGATAAAATTACAAAACATATTAAAGTTTTCTTCGTAACGCCTGACGAAGATAAAACTTTAAGCATTAGAAAACCTGCAAAGAAAGGTAGGGCAATAGTTGAAGTAGATACAGATGGAAGTTATGTTATGAGCGAAGAAGAAATACAAGAAAGCAACAAAGTCAAAAAATTTGATAAATTTCTTATTGATTTAAAAAAATTAATCTATGCCAAGAGAAGTAAAAAATAAAGAAGTAATAAAGCAAGAGGAAGAAAAACCGCCTTTTGAAACTACCACTCTTTGGGATTTTTCAAGGCAAAGCTACGGCAAGAAACCAAAAGGCAATAATAAGTTTCAAGGTGTTACGCCAGCTTTTATTATTTGGAATATGATACAAAGATATACCAAACCGGGCGATTTAGTGATTGACCCAATGTGTGGAAGCGGGACAACAATTGATGTCTGCGAGGAAGAAGGAAGAAAAGCAATCGGGTACGATATAAACCCTCAACACCCGAAAGTCAAAAAAAATGATTCGCGCAAAATTCCTCTTATTGATAATTCGGTAGATATGGTCTTTATAGATTCGCCCTATGGCGATAATGTTAGTTATTCTAATGAAGCCGCAGATATTGGAAAAATTTCTGCCGAGGACCCTAAATTTTATGAAGAATTGGAAAAAGTTGCCCAAGAGATCTACAGAATTTTGAAACCCGGTAAAGCAATAGGTTGGTTGATTGGCGACCAATGGGTTAAAAGGAAATTTACCCCAGTGGGGCTTAAAATTTATCAGATGTTGGTTGATAATGTAAAATTTGAACCAATTGACCTAATTTGCGTAACTCGTAGAAATCAAAGTTCAAATACAAGAATTTGGCACTACCGGGCTCAAAAATTTAATTTCTTTTTGAGGGGATTTAAATATTTAATTTTGGCAAAAAAACCTGATTGGAATAATAATTTTAAAACAGCCACAAAAGTAAAGTGGCAGAGATACAAGTAAAATCGTATCTAAAAATCACCGCTCTTTGCGGTGATTTTTTGTTTCCGTTATCCGTGTAAATCCGTGTTCTAATCAGTCTAAATCCGTGTTGTTGATAATTTGTGCATAAATTTTAACCTAATTTTTAAAAAATGGCTTAAATAAAGGGTTTCAAATTTACTCCAGCGCCTATTTTAAAGTGTTGACTCTGACCTATAAAATAAGAGAAAATGAACTTAAGTGGGGAAAAGTGGATAAGTATGGGGATAAGTACCTAAAGTGGGGGATAACTCAGGATGGTCCGATATCTTTTCTCGTTCGTAGGTGCTCCGCCGAATGAAAATCTAACTTCGCTCATTACGAGAAAATGCCACCCTGCTACGCGTGTCCCCGGCATTTTCTCTATTCGCTCAGAGATTTTCTATTCGACTCCGCAATACTCACTACGAAAAGATATCGGACATTTATAGGGGAAGAGTAGATTAATGAGATATAACTCTTAATTCATGTTTATAGGAGAATTTAGTCACAATTTAGATTCTAAAGGCAGAATGGCCATTCCGGCAAAGTTTCGGCAAAAATTAACTGGTGGCGCGATTATCACGCGCGGATTAGACCATTGTCTTTTTGTTTTTACCAATAAAGATTGGGAAATTTTAGCCCAGAAACTGATTGCCCTGCCATTGGCTCAGGCGAATTCCCGGGCCTTTGTTCGTTTAATGCTGGCAGGCGCCACAGATGTGGAATTGGACAAACAGGGAAGAATTCTAATTCCAGATTATTTAAGAGAATATGCCGGTTTGAAAAAACAGGCGATAGTGGCTGGCCTATATAACCGTATTGAAATCTGGGACAGCGAAGCGTGGAAACAATATAAAACAAAAACAGAAAGTCAGTCAGACGAAATAGCGGAAAAATTATCTGAACTTGGGATTTAATGGCACACATTCCCGTTCTTTTAAAAGAAATAATTGAAATTTTAAATCCACAGCCGGCTGAATTCTTTATTGACGGAACAGTCGGGAGCGCAGGACACGCAATTGAAATTATCAAAAGAATTTCGCCGAACGGAATGTTTTTGGGAATTGATTGGGACAAAGAAGCGATTGCGAAGTGCAAATCGCAAATCGCAAATCGCAAGAATGTAATTTTGGTAAATGGTAATTATGCGGATTTGCCGGAAATCCTAAGAGAGAAGAAACTTGGGAGAGCCGATGGCCTGCTTCTTGATTTAGGAATGTCTTCTGAGCAGCTGGAGCGGTCGGGTAGAGGATTCAGTTTTTTGAAAAATGAGCCGCTTGATATGCGCTATCAATTTCAGGAAGTCCGACCTCCTGACATTGACGGTCAATATTTGGGAGGTCGGACTTCCCAAATATTAACAGCAGCGAAGGTGGTAAATAGTTTTAGCGAAAAAGAATTAACGGATATTTTTTTTAAATATGGCGAAGAAAGATTTAGCCGAAGAATTGCTAAAAGAATTGTTGAAGAAAGAAAGAAAAAGCAGATTAAAACAACTTTTGATTTAGTGGAAATTATCCAAAAAGCCATTTCATTTCATCGTAGTCGTTTACACCCCGCCACCAAAGTTTTCCAGGCCCTGCGGATTTATGTCAATGACGAATTGGAAAATTTAGAAAAACTATTAAAAAACCTAGGAAAAATCATAAAAAATAAAGGTCGCGTAGCAATAATTTCTTACCATTCCTTAGAAGACCGCTTGGTAAAAAATTACTTTCGGGAAATGGCAAGGCAGGGGAAAGCGAAAATTTTGACCAAAAAACCGATAAAACCAACATTTGAGGAAATTAGGCAAAATCCAAGGGCAAGGTCGGCTAAGTTAAGGGCAATAGTAATGTAATGACCATCATTCAACCCAATAAAAACAATTACAAAACGAGTTTCTTAATTTCAGTTTTATTAATAACTTCAATCTCAGCAGCTTTATGGGGAGTGTTTCTTTATAACCAATTGGTTAATGTCCGCCATGAGATAAAGCGTCAAGAGAATAATCTCCGTCAGGCCGAAGTGACGAATGCTGAACTGAAAAATAATCTTTACAGCATCATTGATGCCAAAAATCTGAAATCTTCAACAGATAGCCAATCATTAATTTTAGATAAAAACCCGGAATATATAAGAACCACTAAACTGAGCTATGCGAACTTGGCGGATTAGAATTTTAATCTTTTTCTTTAGTATTTTATATTTACTTTTGATTTTTAATATTTATAATCTCCAAATTGAGAAAAGAATTTATTATCTGACCAAGGCAGAAACTCAGGAACGGGCCAGCGGCGTCTTTGAAGCGCCAAGAGGCAATATTTATTTTATTGACAGAAATAATAATCTTATTCCAGCGGCTTTAAATAAAGACTACTCGATGATTTATGCGGTGCCCGCAGAAGTGCAGGGAGATGTCAAGCAGAGTTACGCGGAAAAATTGGCTCCGATTGTTAATCTTCCGGTTGAGGAATTAGAAAAAATATTATCTAAACCTAATGACCTTTATGAATTATTAATTGAAAAAGCCACTCCCGAACAAATAAAAGAAATAAAAAATTTAAATCTTAAAGGAATCTATATCGGCAGTCATCTTTTGCGTTTTTACCCCTTTGAAGATTTAGCCAGTCATGTTTTGGGTTTTGTGGGTCCGGCCGGCGAAACAACAAATGGCCGTTATGGTGTAGAATCGTATTTTAATGAAATGATTTCCGGTAAAGCCGGCGAAATAAAAGAGAATAAAATTATTGAGCCCGAGGCCGGAAAAGATTTAATTTTAACTATTGACCGAAATATTCAAGCCCAGGCCGAAGAAGTCCTAAAAAAACTTATTGAAGACTATCAAGCCACTAGCGGTTCAGTCATTGTCCAGGAGCCCCAAACCGGCAAAATTTTGGCAATGGGAAATTTTCCCAATTTTGACCCTAATAATTATTCAAAATTTAATATCGGAACATTTCTCAATCCAGCGGTCCAGCTGGTTTATGAGCCGGGTTCGGTTTTTAAATTGATTACGATGTCAGCTGGTATTGACAGCGGAAAAATCACGCCGGAAACTACCTATACCGACACCGGCTCGGTTACCTTTAATGGTAAAACAATCCAAAACTGGGATTTAAAAGCTCACGGACTTCAAACAATGACCGGCGTCTTAGAGCAATCCATTAACACTGGCGCGGTCTTTACTCAACGGAAAACCGGCCCAGATATTTTTTATAATTATTTAATAAAATTTGGTTTTAATGAGCCAACCGGCATTGCTTTGCCCGGCGAGGTAAAAGGGAATATTAATAATCTTAAAAATGGCCAGGATATTGATTTTGCCACTGCTTCTTTTGGCCAAGGAGTGGCAGTCACGCCGATTGGACTAATCAGCGCGATTTCCGCCATTGCTAATGACGGCGTTTTAATGAAACCGTTAATCTTGACTGATGAAAAACCGCAAGTTACCAGAAGAGTAATCTCTTCAGAAACCGCCAAAAAGATTACTCAAATGATGGTTTCAGCTGTGGAAAAAAATAAAATCGCTGTTATATCTAATTACTCAGTTGCCGGAAAAACCGGAACCGCTTTTGTGCCGGATTTTAACAAAAAAGGTTATACTGATGAAGTGATTAACACTTATGTCGGCTTTACTCCTGCCTTTAACCCCAAATTTGTTATTTTAATAAAATTGGATAAACCCAAGGGCAGTCCCTTGGCTGGTCAGACCGTGGTTCCGGCTTTCCGCGAACTGGCGCAGTTTCTTTTAAATTACTATAATATAGCGCCGGACAAGTTGTAATCATGAAACATCTTTTATTAAAAATTTTAAAATTGATATTAAAACAACTGGCTAAATTGATTATTTGGCGGTTTCAGCCGCAGGTGATTGGGATTACTGGCAGCGCGGGAAAAACCTCAACCAAGGAGGCGATTTACGCTGTTCTAAAAAAGCATCATCGCGTCAGAAAATCATCCGGCAATTTAAATAATGAATTAGGAATGCCTTTGACAATTATCGGTGATTGGTCCGAGGAAGAATTAAAATTAGTCAGCCGAGACACTCCGCCAGGGGAGAAAAAAATAAAAAAATTATTTTTTTGGCTAAAAGTAATATTATTCGCAAAATTTCGCTTTTTGTTTCAGCGTCGTTCCGCGTATCCGCAGATATTAATCTTAGAATACGCGGCTGACCAGCCCGGAGACATTAAAGAGCTTCTGGAAATTAGCCGTCCGCAAATGGGAATCATTACCACCGTAGGCGAGATTCCGGTTCATGTGGAATTTTTCAGTGGGCCAGAAGCCGTAGCCAGAGAAAAATCAAAATTAATAGAGCATTTGCCGGCTAATGGTTTTGCCGTTCTTAATTTTGATAATGAGATTGTAATGAAGATGCGAGAGCAAACTCGGGCTCGAGTGATTACTTTCGGCTTTGGCGATGGCGCGGATTTAAAAATCACTAATTTTGAAAACCGCTCAGAAAACGATAAACCAGTGGGAATTTCGTTTAAAATAGAATATGGCGGGAGTTTTGTGCCAGTGGTTTTAAAAAATTCTTTTGGCAAAGCCCAGGCCTATGCCGCGGCAATCAGCGCTTGCGTTGGTTTGATTTTTGATTTAAATTTAGTGGAGATTTCCGAAGCCCTTTCAAATAATTACCAGCCCGCAAAAGGCAGAATGAATTTGATTGCCGGCATAAAAGACACTTATATTATTGATGACACTTATAATGCTTCGCCGCTTTCCATGCAGGAAGCGCTTGATACGCTTCGCGACCTTCCGGCAACGAGAAAAATCGCGGTTTTAGGAGATATGCTGGAATTGGGGAAGTATTCTATTGAAGCCCATGAAGCGATTGGCCAGTTGGTTAGTGGAATAATTGAGATTTTGGTGACAGTTGGTCCGCGGGCAAAATTCATTGCTGAGGCGGCAAAAAACAGCGGTTTGGCTGAAAATAAAATTTTAAGTTTTGATACTGCCGCGGAAGCCGGCCGGAGCGTTCAAGAGTTAATGAAAAAAGGCGATTTAGTTTTAATAAAAGCCTCAAGAGCCGTGGGACTGGAAAAGATAGTGGAAGAAGTCGCCGCTTTCGTCTAGTGGCTTAGGACACAAGCTTCTCAAGCTTGAAACACGGGTTCGATTCCCGTAAGCGGCGCACAATTCAATTAGGCACTCGACATAATCCCTGTCTTCAAATATCCTTAATATAGTGTTTCACAGCCTTATCAAAGACAAATATCTTCGAGTTGTTGCGGCCGTCAGTTTTTTGATTTTATTTTTGACTGCGGTGATTTTTTATTTAGCGCTCGGTTCAACAACCGCGCCGTTAATTATTCATTTTGACGCTTATAAAGGCATTGATTTTTTAGGCAGCCGGCTGGATGTTTTTGGAATATTATTGTCCGCTTTGGTAATAATTTTAATTAATTTATTTTTATCTAATTTTCTTTACAACAGAGAGCGCTTTCTCTCTTATATTTTTACTTTTGTAAGCTTGTTAATCAGCATCTTGATTTTAATCATAATAAGTGTTATCGTTAATGTTAATTAATATGAAATTTGCTGTCATTAAGGCCGGTGGCAAACAATACAAGGTGGCTAGCGGCGACAAAATTAAAGTAGAAAAATTAACCGCCCCAGAAGGCGAAAATTTTTTCTTTGACAAAGTTTTATTAGTGGCTCGTGAAAAAGAAATAAAAATTGGCAACCCCTATATCAGAGACGCTAAAGTTGAGGCCCAAATTTTAAAGCAGGGAAGAGAGAAAAAGAAAATTGTCTTTAGATATCGTCAAAAAACACGAGAGCAAAAGAAAAAAGGGCATCGGCAATCTTATACGGAAATTCAGATATTAGATATTAAATAGATATTTACTCTCTTCACTCGTGATATTTGCTTACCATTAATTTCTTCGTTCAATTGCCTGTCCCAATGTTTCTTCATCGGCAAACTCAATTTCTCCGCCGGTTGGTATCCCGCGGCCCAACCGGGTAATTTTTTTGGCAAAAGGTGAAAATTCCTTGGCAATCATAGAAGCATTAAGGTCGCCAAAAGTGGTGGGGTTAATGGCAATAATAATTTCTTCGGCTTGACCAAATTCTTTCTTTATCCAGTTTTTCAGGTGATTCAATCTTAATTTTTGAACACTTTCCAGAACGCCAGTTTTGGTAAGTTCGCCCAAAACTAAATATCGTCCCTTAAACTTTCTGGTCCGCTCTAAAGAAATTAAATCAGTTTCTTTTTCAACAATGGCGATGATATTTTGCCGGCGATTGGAATCGCGGCAGATATCACAGAGGCTGTCTTTATTCTGATGGACAAAGAAGCACTGAGCACAGATTTTTAAGTATTTCAAATCAGAGACCGCTTCAGCTGTCTCTTCTATTTTATTCCGGCCGCTGTTTATCAGTTTAAAAGCCAGACGGGTGGCCTGGCGAATGCCGATGCCCGGCAGGATTGAAAAAATCTCAATAAATTTTTTAATCGGCTCTGGAAGCATAACCAGTAGTATACCTCTCCTTTAAAAATATCTCAAGATTTGCTAAAATAAAAGAATGAAATTGGGAATAGTTATAGTTTTGTCAATAATTTTAATGGCGGTCTTTACTCAGGTTTATTTTATCTTAAAGGAACGCAATCAGTTGAAGACTGAACTGAATGGCTTAAGCAGCCGACTTGACTCTTTATTAAAAGAAAATAATGACCTTCAATCAGACATTGAATATTTTTCCCATCCGGAAAATTTGGAAAAAGAGCTGCGGTCAAGGTCTAATTTACGGAAACCGGATGAAAAAATGATGATAATTGTGCCATGAACAAAAAAAGGATTCTTATTTTAATATCTTCTGTCATCGTTACTGTCATAGTCATCGTTATTGTAGCTCAATTTTACCCCGTTGCCCTCGTCAACTGGCAGTTGATTAGTTTTCAAACTTTCAAAAAAGATTCAGCTGCGGCAATTTATTACTACCAAAAAGCCCTTGAAACTTACAGTAAAAATGATATAGCCGTCATTAATTCTTCGGAGGTAAAACAAGAGATTGAACGGGCCGTGTTTGATAAATTAATTGAAAATGTTTTAATTCATCAGGAATTAAGGAAGCGGTTAAAAAATAATGAACTTGAAAGAATGGTTGAAAACAAAATTGAGGAAACCATAAAAGGAAAGAACATTGAAAAAGAAGTTAAAATCCTTTATGACTTATCCCTTGATGAATTTAAAGAAAGACTTTTAAAACCCCAGGCAGAACAGGAAATTCTCGCCAGTAGATTGCTGTTGGAGAATAAAAATTTTGATGAGTGGCTGAAAGAGGTAAAATCAAAAGCCAAAGTAATTATTTTATTGCCGAACTTTAAATGGAAAGACGGGCAGGTTATGATAAAGTAAATTTGCGGGTGTAGTATAGTGGCAATACGCAACCCCTGCCTGCCGGCAGGCAGGTTCCCAAGCCCCGTAACACAAGGAGGATAATGAGCTATAACTTGCGGGTGTAATACAATGGTAGTATATTAGCTTCCCAAGCTAAAGACGGGAGTTCGATTCTCCTCGCCCGCTCATAATGAAGCAAGAAATCCTCCTTGTGTTAACGGGGCAAGGTTAAGACGAGGGTTCGATTCCCTTCACCCGCTCACAAATGAAATACCTTACTTCTCTTAAAAATAAAGACCTATCAAAAGAGATTTGTCTCTTGCGGGTTGATTTTAATATTAATGACGCAGATTTACGCGGATCAAAACGCGAATTTACGCGGAATAATATCCATCCGCGGATTTTAGCAGTTTTGCCCACAATTAAATTTTTAATTAAAAGAGGAACGAAAGTGGTGATTTTAAGCCATAGAGGACGACCAACGACAATTAAAAGTTCAAAGTTTAAAGTTAAAAATTATAAACAATCTTCGCTAAAACCTTTCGGGAAAATTTTATCTTCTTTATTAAAAAAACGCGTCAATTTCGTCAATTTAGATGCGCTTAGTCTTATTAATAGGACCAAAGAAAAAATACGGGGTTCAATTACAGGAAGTGTTTTTCTTTTGGAGAATTTGCGCTTTTTACCCGGCGAAGACAAAAATGACAAAAAATTCGCTAAACAATTGGCTTCTTTGGCTACCTTTTATGTTAATGACGCTTTCAGTGTCAGTCATAGAAAAAACGCCTCGGTAGTTGCTATCACTAAATTTTTACCATCCTATGCCGGCCTGCTTTTGGAAAAAGAAATCAAAAATCTTTCCCGAATAATGAAAAATCCAAAAAAACTTTTAGTGATTATTTTGGGCGGCGCGAAAGTTTCCGACAAAATCGGGGTGATTAAAAACTTTCTTAAAGAAGTCAAAGGTCAAAAGTCAAAAATCAATTGTTTCTTAACTGGCGGGGGAGTGGCCAATACTTTTTTTGCCGCTCAAGGATTGCCGGTTGGCAAATCTCTTTATGAAAAAGAAATGATTCCCGCAGCCAGACAACTGCTTAAATCGCGAAAAATAATCTTGCCCGTTGACGCCGTTAGAAAAGATAAAAAAATTTTAGACATCGGACCAAAAACTGCTGAAAAATACAGTCAAATCATTAAAAAAGCCGGAACCATTATTTGGAACGGCCCGATGGGCTATATTGAAGATCCTAAATTCACCAAAGGCTCGAAAGCGATTACTGAAGCAATTCTTAAAAGCCGAGCTTTTGCGATAGTGGGCGGTGGCGAAACCACTTCGATAATTTCCAATTTCCAATTTCCAATTTCCAAGAAAAATATATTTATTTCCACTGGCGGCGGCGCAATGTTAGAATATTTAGCCGGCAAAAAACTGCCGGGGCTTGAGGCTCTAAAATAAATCGCGTCTATTTATGAACAATAAACTTAATTTTCGAGATTTTGACCTAGCTTTTATTGATACCGAAACCACCGGCCGTGGTTTTAATTGCCAGCTTATTGAAATAGCCGTTGTCCGGGTCAATAGTTTTAATTTTGCTATTTTGGAAGAATGGGAGGCGAAAATTAAACCCCGGCACTTAGAAAATGCCGAACCCGAGGCCTTGGAAATTACTCATTACAATGAAAAAGATTGGGCTGATGCTCTTGATGAGGAAACCGCCTTGAAAATTTTTTTACAGAAAGTTGAAAAAACTATCTTGGTCGGCCAGAATATCAGTTTTGATTTATTTTACATTTACAAAGCTTTGGCTGTTTATAATTTAACGCCAACCTTCTGGTATAAAAGCTTAGACACTTTTTCTTTAGCCTGGCAGAAATTAAGGAATAATTCCAATCTCCGACACCTTGGTTTAAATGAATTAATGAGTTATTTTAAAATGACTCGCGAAAGACCGCATTCGGCTTTAGACGACAGCCGAACCGCTTATAAAGTATTCTTAAAACTGATAGAATTATGAACAAAATAATTATTTACGCTGATGGGGGAGCGAGAAACAATCCCGGCCCGGCCGCCATCGGCGTGATTATAGAAGAAAAAGAATATTCCAAGTTTCTCGGCCAGACCACCAATAACGAAGCCGAATATCAGGCCGTGATTTTTGCTTTAAAAAAAGTCAAACAACTTATCGGCAAAGGAAAATGCAAAAAAACTGGAATAGAAATAAAATCCGACAGCGAACTTTTGATTAACCAGTTTAACGGAAAATATAAAATCAAAGAAAAAAATCTGGTGCCGTTTTTTATTGAAATTTGGAATCTCAAGCAGGATTTCGGAGAAGTGAAATTCAGCCAAATCTCAAGAGAAGAAAATAAAAGGGCTGATTTACTAGTTAACCGGGAACTCAACAGCCAAAACAAATTATTCTTATAAATATAGACCTTGACAAACTAAATTTATTAGATTAAAATTTTACAAAATCGGTAAGTCAGGCGATAGCCCCGACGCTATGTCGGGGAGGAAAGTCCGGACACCCATTAAAAAAGGTAGCGGCTAACAGCCGTCGGGAGCAATCCTAGAGGTGCGAACAGAGACGCTCCGACCCGAAAGGCATCGGAGAGACCCAATCCCAACGTAGAAGGTCTAACTCTGCCATAGGGATAAAAAGGCAGAGCTGAAACGGCCAAATCCTTACCGGGTGCAAGGTTGTGCCGAGCACATAACGCTTTATGTGCTCGGAATACCGCTAGAGCCCGCGAGTAATCGCTGGCCCAGATAAATTATCGCCAAATACAGAATCCGGCTTATGACTTGCCGGTTTTTTGTTAGATTTCTATTCCTATCGGGCAGTGATCAGAGCCAGCAATGTCTTTAAGAATAAAAGCGTCTTTCAATTTGGAGGTGAGGTTTTTGGAAACGAAAATATAATCAATTCGCCAGCCGAGATTTCTTTGCCGGGCATTGGCCATATATGGCCACCAAGTATAATGTCCGCCATCGGAATGAAATTTTCTGAAGGTATCAACAAATCCTAATTTTATTATGGCGTCTATCTGCTTTCTTTCTTCTAGGGTGAACATCGTATTGTTTTGATTTTGTTTCGGCCTGGCTAAATCAATTTCTTGATGAGCCACATTAAAGTCGCCGCTAAGAATTACGTTTTTGTTTTTAATTTTTCTGAGATAATTTAAAAGGCATTTATAAACCTCCAGTTTATATCCCAGATTTTCTTTTTGCCTGCCGCCATGAGGCAGATATAAATTGATAAGAGTAAAATCGGGATATTCCAAATAAAGCAACCGTCCTTCGTTATCAAATCTCTCTAATCCAAGATTCTTTTCTATTTTTAATGATTTATTTTTACTGAATACAGCCACTCCGCTATAACCTTTTTTAATGGCATAGTTGGCGTAAAATTGATAGGCGAGGGGAGTAAATAGGCTTTGCTGGTCACTCTCCTCTTGGGTTTTTATTTCCTGAAGACAAACAATATCAGCCCTGATTCTATCCAGCCATTCAGAAAAATTCTTTTTATAAACCGACCGCAGGCCGTTTACATTCCAAGAGAGGATTTTCATAAACCGAATTTATTTTAATTCTCCCTTCATCCAATTAATATAATCTTTGCTTATGCCTTTTATTTCAATAAATCCAATAAAAGGAAGTTTGTCGCTGTGAAGTTTTTTTATTTCTTTGACCGCAGAATTATACTTATTTTTAAAGGTTTCAAGAATCAAAGTGGCGCCTTTACTTGTTTCAATTTTTCCGCTTTCCGGCGGCCAATAATAAGAAGCGAGAAGGCGGGGGATAATATCAAAACAAGAAGCCAGTCGCTTTTTCAATATTTCTTTGCCGATTAATCTGGCCTCTTTTAAACTATTACAATTGACTAAAATCCAAATTACTTTATTCATATCTCTATTTTACCCCTTCGCCAAACTCAGGGCAAGCAAAAAATCGCCTTTTTGGCGAAAAATAAAAAAATCCCTTGACGCTACTCTGGTAATCGCCAGAGAGGGGATCTTACGGGAGAAATTAAGCTTTCTCCAAGCTTCGAAGTTTACTTGTCCTTGTTCATCTCCTTGTGCATCCGTTTAAACTCCTTCATTGAGGTATTTAGAGGTAGATCCGTTATAATACAAGCGGCCTGCCTCATAGCTTCGGTTTTGCGATTCATGCGACGGATAACGAAAAACCAGTAGACGCCGGAAGTAACCAACAGTGCAATTACTATTATAGTCCCCCACACAATATTTCACCTCCTTTCAAAAAACCCATTCTGACAGAATTGATTCAATTGATTTTTGTATAACAACTTGAGCCACAGTCTCTTCAACCGTCCTTTTAAGCCGCAACGCTTTGGTGACCACGGCTCTTAAGACGGAAGTCGCCTCACGCTCCTGTTTGATGCGAGCGACAGCGGTGGCCCAGTCCAATAAGCGCTTTTTCTCTTCTTGAGGAATTGCTAAAAAGATTTTGTCAAATATAAGCACTTCCTCGTTTTCTTTTTCGGCCACCAACTCCTCGATGCAAAATATACAAGCCGTGCTATTGTCATCCATGAATCCCAAATGCGGTCGGTTGTGCTTTTTACAATAAGCCGAAGAATTTTCCGCGCAATTTAAACAGGCCATAGTACTAAGAGCGCCATTAGTTCTTTTTAGCGGCAAAAGCACGATAGTATCACCAATATCTTTACCACAAAGTTCGCATATCATATTCTTTACCTCCTTTTCCTTATGAAATTTTTTATGTCCAAAAAAACTCTTCTTATTTGGAAGAGCTTTAATCATAGCATATAAAAATAATTCTGTCAATAAGGTAGGGGACCTAACTGAGCCCCGCCGAACCATTGACAAATATAAAATAATCTGCTATAATTTAGACGGAAAGAATAAAGAAGGAATTCTTTCCTGAAATAGTCTTTCCTGATTTCCACTAAGAGGACTCCTCTGGATGGAAACAGGCTCGGGATCCGAGAAAAAAGGACCGTTTCAAAAGCTCTTTGAAAAGAAACTGGGGTTGCGGCAGTACCAGTGTTTTAAATCGAAAATTATCTTTTCATATTATCTTATTTCTCCTTATTTCTATCTTTGTTTAAAAGATAATTCTCGAGCCTTCTTCAATTTTTCAGTCCTTGCTGGGACCCATATATAAAGTAGTTTGCCCAGGAATTGGCACCAACTGAAGATTGAAGATGGTAACGCCACTAACCCCATCAACATATATAATAGGAGACCTACCTCGGGTCTCCTTATTCTTTACAAAATAGTTCACATCGCCATGGTCTTTGCCGCGGGGGTCGGGGTAATTTTGTTAATATGTTCTAGAACTTCTCCGTTCCAAACAGAAAACAAGAATTGTTTTTTCACTGGTCTTAATTTTATAGAAAATTCTGTAGGAGCCGATTCGGCGCCGCCAGACATTATCCTCACCCTTCATTTTCTGGATATCGCCGAAGAAAGGATTAAGGGGAAGAATCTTAATTATTTTAAGAATAACCTCGGCGTCTCGCTGAGGCATTCTTTTGAGAACTTTAAAAACAGCGGGGTCAACGCGTAAATCCCAGTTTTTTGACAAGTTCATAATAGGAGAGAGTTCTGCCTTTTCGGAAATTGCTTTCTGCTTTGAGAAGCGCTTTTTTCTGCGCCAGTGTGGGAGTAAATTCTTTGAACTTTTTAAACACTAACAAGGCCTCGTATTCTTTGCGGGGAATTACGACAAGGTCATCTTTCCCCGCCAATTTTTTAGGGATAGTGATGGTATTCATTATTGATATAATACCATAGATAAACAATTAATTGCAACTGTCAATAATTATAAAGGATTTTTAGGCTTAAAACAGGGGACTAACTGAGGCGCGGGGGTTTCTGAAGCTAACCCTTAAATCGCATTATATCAGAGGGCAGCAGCAATATTGAAAAGTCAACATTTTTCTGAGTGCCAAATGAGGGCGCATGCGAAAATCCAATATATTCAATTTTTTTCTTCTTATATCTTACGTATTTAAGTGCTGGAATTAAGTCGGTATCCGAGCTTACCAAAATTGCCGTGTCATAATAATTATCAATCGCTCCAATAATCAAATCAGTGGCAATTTTAACGTCCGTTCCTTTTTCTCTCGGTCTGCTGCTGTCATAGAGAATTCTTCCGCGTTTAATGTCAAAACTATCTTTTTGTAGTTGAGAAAGGAATTTTTGCTGACCCTTCACCAATTCCGCGCTTTTAGCACTCCCATCAATATTTCTAAAAATACCGGTATAATATCTTTTGGAAACCAATTCCCGAGAACCTACAAGAAAATCCACAAAGGTTTTGAAATTAAATTTTATACCAGCTGGAAAAGAAACCTCTCTGTCTCTTAAGTAATGATAAAAATTACTTCCATCAATATATACGCAAACTCTTTCTTTAGCCATATTATAATTGTAATCTTTTAGTATAAAAATAAAAACTGCCCTTGCCCGAAGGCAGGAGCAGTGATCATATTATCTAAAATAATAAGCCCATTTTATAAACTTGTCAAGAGGGGGCTGTGGATAAGTAAGATAGGGGACTAACTAAGCACCTTCGCTTCAAGTTCCTTTTGATATTGATTTTGATAAGAGATTAATTCGGTCATTATTTGGTACGGGGTTAACTTCATTCAATTTCTAACCCATCTCAGCCGGCTTTAACCTTTAGTAAAGAGAAAATTGATCGGCTTACTTGCTGATTTGTATATTTTTTATTAAGTTTGCAAGATCGCTACCCTTTTCTTTCACCTTATCTGTCAAAAAGTAAATGTTTTTATAATATTTCTTAACGTAATAGTACATTTTAACATCGCAAGTTAATATTTTAGCACCAAGGAAGACTCCTTCTGTAGCGATATAAAAATCAAGCGGATGCAATTTCGATATCTTGACTCGTGAAAAAGTTTTATACTTTTTTAATATTTCTGAAATTTCTAGAGATTGACTATGTTTGTAGTTGATTTTTGTAAGGAATCTTTCAATTTTATTCTCACATTTCTTAACAGGAATTTTATTTACTCTTATTAAGCGAGATATTGTTTCAAGATAAACAAGTGCTGGAATATAAAAAACTGGTTTGTAAGGAAAAATAGCTCCTAGAGAAGAAGCGGCTGGTATATGATGAGTATCTTTTTCATCAAGGATTGCAATTAACCAAGACGAATCGGGGACAATGCGCATCTCTAATTTATCACTATCACTGGGTTGTTTCTTTAGATTATTTACCCCTTCTTTAATATTTTTATCTTTATCTACTTCAGCCAATGCCTCCTGTAAAGACTGTATCTGTTTTAGTAGCGCGTTTATTTGTTCTTGAAGTTCTTCTACTGTAGCCATTTTTAAAATTTATATTAAATAAATTATATACCTCGGTCTTTCTATAAAACTAACTAAGTGATAAATTTATTTAATTTTTGAAGTTGGATTAGACACAGAAAATTTCTCTATAAGTTTTAACTTTTCCTCCATACTTAGATTCTTATACTTCCTTTCAAGTATCAGAGCTTCACCCCTGTTTTGGACCGGCTCTATATAGGCGAGTCGCATTTTTGCATTCCGATCTCTCAATTTCGGGACGGCTCCCTTCGTTTTTGCCAAGTTAATATAGTGCTCCCATCTACCTTTTAGATTACATGTTTGGCCCACATAAATGTGATGTTTTGCCCCCTTCTTAGTGTCGTACCATAGTTCCACAAAATAAACATAACAATTACCTCTGGCTGGAAGAAATCCCGAGTCTTCTCTTTTATGAGTGAATCCAGCTAAAGGCATATAGTTTTTCAGGAGCTGATGTACCCGTTGACGGGAAATTCCAAACTCTAAGCCAATCTCCTCCAATGTTTTTCCTCGCCTGAATAGATGAATCATTTTTAACCTTCTTGGGGTAAGGCGTTGCATATTAATATATTATTACACCAGGAAAATTCCTTGTCGTCGGCTTAGATTCGAAAAGCCTATTTTTTTTCATTCCAAATATCAGATAGCGATTTACCTCTCCTTCGAGCTACAATCCAAGCTACTAACCAAAGACCCCCAATAAAGATTATCCAGAAAAACCACCGCAAGCCCGTGGATACAGATGAACCAAAGATGGAATATAAAATTATCACTACCGCGCCAGCAACAAGGTAGCAAATAATGGCAAATATTATATTAAAAAACTTTTTCATATCATTTTATTTAATTCGACTCTCCCACGCATGGCTGCCTGCCTTGGATTCCCCAGCGGGGCAGGCA
>Ga0210024_1000652_pt1 | contig 31769 bp, 21 predicted proteins | sample CryGeymeta201525_FD_183988 | JGI IMG/M metagenome (GOLD analysis project Ga0210024, IMG submission 183988) | Groundwater microbial communities from Crystal Geyser aquifers in Utah, USA - Crystal Geyser metaG 2015-25 (SPAdes) (version 2) | ecosystem: Environmental > Aquatic > Deep subsurface >...
GGTCGGTCCCCGGACAATCTTGATCTCCGCAAGTTCACCGAGGGGGATCTGTGCAGGACCTGCTTTGGACATGGATGAGCCGCCAGCCCAAGAAGTCCCGCTGCTTTCCCCGGATCCGGTCATGGCCGAGACCGGGCTGAGGGCCCCCATGTCCGCCGGGACCAGGACACGCTTCAGATCTTCGATGGTATCCCTCAACTCCCTTGAATACCGGACATTGACCGGGTATCTCTCCCTCCCTTCAATGGTCGTGGTCAGGTTCATCCCTCCCAGGGCGGACTGGATCACCTCCTGAACATCGTCCACGTTCAGGCCGTACCGGGCAGCCGCCTCGCGTTTGATGCGGATGTCCAGGAAATAACCGGTGGTCAACCGTTCCGCATAAACGCTTCTGGTGCCGGGGACCTCCTTGATGATCTTTTCCAGTTCCAGGCCCAATCTTTCGATCTCTTCAATCTTCGGGCCCATGACCTTGATCCCCACCGGGGTCCGGATGCCTGTCGCAAGCATGTCGATTCTCGCCTTGATCGGCATGGTGAAGGAATTGGACACGCCGGGAATGGTCAGGACATCGTTCATCTCGTCTTTGAGTTTCTCGACCGTCATCCCCGGCCTCCATTCGGATTCGGGTTTGAGGTTGATCACGGTTTCAAACATCTCCAGCGGCGCCGGGTCCGTGGCCGTCTCGGCCCGTCCTGCCTTGCCGAAGACCTGCGCTACTTCCGGAATCTTCTTCAGGAGACTGTCCTGCATTTGAAGGAGCTTGGTGACCTCGGAGATGGATGCCGCCGGCACGGTCACCGGCATGTAGAAGAGGGTCCCTTCATAGAGGGGCGGCATGAATTCGGACCCGAGCTTGAGGATCGGATAGAGGGTCAGGGCCATGATGATGACGGCGAAGACAATGATTATCTTCGGGTACTTGAGAGAAAATCCGACCCTCGGCTCATAGATCTTGCCCAGCACCACAATAATAGGATTCTTATCTTCCGGTCTGATCTTGCCCCGGATAAAGAGGGTCATCAATACCGGCGTCAGGGTCACGGCCAGGAAAGAGGAGAAGAGCATGGCAAAGGTCTTGGTGTAGGCCAGGGGTTTGAAGAGCCTTCCGGCCTGGGCCTGCAGCGTGAACACCGGGAGAAAACCGACCGTGATGACGAGGAGCGAGAAGAAGAGAGATGGCCCCACCTCTTTGGCGGCCTCAATGATGACATCGGCTTTGCTCCCCTCTCCGCCGTGAGCCTCCCACTCCTCCAGCTTTTTGTGGGCGTTCTCCACCATGATGATTGAGGCGTCCACCATGGCGCCGACGGCAATGGCGATGCCGCTCAGGCTCATGATGTTCGAGGTTACACCGAGATAGTGCATGCAGATGAAGGAAATAAGGATGGCGATGGGGAGCGTCAGGATCACGACCAGGGCGCTCGGGAGGTGAAACAAAAAGATGATGCAGACCACGCTCACGGCAATGGAGAGCTTGATGATCTCTTCCTTGAGTGTATCAATGGACCGGAGGATCAGGTCGGAGCGGTCATAGGTCGTCACCATGTGCACGCCTTCCGGAAGGCTTGGAGCGATCTCTGTTTTGAACTTCTCCTTGACCCGCTCGATCACGCTGAGGACGTTCTCACCGAACCGGACAACCACGATCCCTCCGGCTACTTCTCCTTTGCCGTCCAGGTCAGCGACCCCTCTTCGGATCTCGGGGCCGAGCTGTACCGTGGCCACATCTCTGAGGAAGACCGGCGTGCCCGCGCCGTCGGTCGCGACAGGGATATCCTTCAGGTCCTGAACAGTCTTGATGTACCCCCGTCCCCTCAGCATATATTCGATCCCGGAAAACTCCAGGACCCTTCCTTCCACGTCGTTATTGCTTTTGCGGACGGCCTCCATCACTTTCATGATGGAAATCCCGTATGCCGAGAGCCTGTTCGGGTCTATGGTGACCTGATACTGTTTCACAAATCCGCCGATGCTCGCGACCTGGGAGACGCCGGGTACACTTTCCAGCGCAAGCTTGACGTTGTAGTCCTGGATCGAGCGCAGCTCCGCAAGGTTGTGCCGGCCGGCCTCATCCACGAGGGCATAGGAGAAGCCCCATCCCACACTGGTTGCATCCGGGCCGAGCACGGGGTTGACATCGGCAGGGATCTTGCCTTTTACGGCCTGCAGGTATTCAAGGATCCTGCTTCTGGCCCAGTAGATGTCGGTCCCCTCCTCGAAGATCACGTAGATGAAAGAACTCCCGAGATAGGAGAAGCCTCGAACGACCTGCACCTTGGGGGCAGCGAGCAGTGTGGACGTGATGGGGTAGGTGATCTGGTCTTCCACCAGGTCCGGGCTTCTTCCCGGCCATTCCGTGTAGATGATGACCTGGGTGTCGCTGAGATCCGGGATGGCATCGAGCGGGGTGTTTTTTAATGCCCAGTAACCCCATATGCCCAGAAACAGGACCATCAGGAAGACAACAAACCTGTTCTGCGCGCTGAATCCAATGATTTTGGAGATCATTACTGAACGACCCCTTTCAGTTTGGCCTCGGAATCGATGAGGAAATTGGCCGAGGAGGCAACCTTTTCTCCAGCGGTGAGGCCCTTCAAAACTTCCACCATGCCTTGGGCCCGGATGCCCAGGGTCACCTCCCGGGGTTCAAAGAGGCCATTCCCTTTATCCACGTAGACGATCTGTCTTGCCCCGGTATCGATGACCGCGTCTTCGGGGATGGCGAGTCTTTTCCCCAGGTCGATATGGATCTCCACGTCCGTGAACATCTGCGGTTTGAGCCGTCCTTCCAGATTGTCAATCACAAACCTCACCTTGACCGTTCTTGTATCCCCTGAGATCGAAGGATAGATATAATCGATCTTTGAGGAGATGACCTTGTCCGGTAGAGAACTCAAACGGATGGCTGCCGCGTCCCCGATCCGGATCAGGGGCAATTCATACTCATAGATGTCCGCAAGGACCCAGAGGGTGGACAGGTCGGCGATGTCCACGAGTTTGTCCCCGGGCATGACCCGCATCCCCTGAAGGGCCGGTTTCTGCACCACGTAGCCGTTCACCGGGCTGTAGAGGGTGAGCGTACGCATGGGCTTGCCGGTCTCCTCGATCTTCCTGATCTGCGCATCGCTGATATCCCAGAGCCTGAGCCGTTGTCTCGCTGCATCAAGGATGGTTTCCGCATCCCCGGTGAGCATCCCGGCAAGCAAAGGGCTGCTTGTCTCTTTGCCCTCTCTTGACCACTTGAGGAGGTTGATGAATTCCTGTTCCGTGGCGAAAAGCTCGGGGCTGTAGAGCTCCGCGATGGGCTCTCCCTTTTTTACATATCTTCCGGTATAGTCCACGTAGAGTTTTTCGATCCACCCTTCAAATTTTGTGTTGACCGTGGCCAGCCGTCTCTCATCGTATTCAATGCGCCCGACCGTCCGGACGACCTTCTGCAGAGACTGTACCGAAACAGCAACCGTCTTCAACCCGATGAGCTCCTGCTTGTCCGCGGGGATCTCGACGGCGGGAGCTTCTTGTCTCGAAGCCTTCTGATCAGGCGCCGGCTTGGTCTGGGCGGGCGGCAACGCTCCACCATGCCCGACGTGACCGGTTGCAGGCTCCCCGGCCGAGGCCTGGTTTGGAGCGGAGGTCCATCCCGAAAGGGATAACAGCATAAAGGCCAGTGCGGCCATGACCATGATCTTGAATCTTCTTGTCTTCATCGGATGGCCCTTTCCATCCCCTGCCTCTTTTCAGGAAGGGGAACGAAATCTTCTAAATTCCCCATGATCATCGGGGTGTGGATGCGAAATCACCGGGACTCCCGGTGAGTGATTCCAGTCTCGCAATGGCCTTTTCCCTGGTCACGAACTGCTCCCAGTATAAAAGCTCATAGTCGAGCAGGGATTTCAGGCGGCTGATCACCGTGATCGCCTCGACCTTCCCGGTTACGTAGCCGGCGAGTGCGGCATCGAAATCCTGGTAGGTCTTGGGGATAAGACCCTTCCTGTAGAGTTCCATGAGTTTGCCCGCTGTTTGAAGCATGGAATAGTTATCCCGGATCGAGGACGAGACCATCAGCTTTATGTCTTTGAGTTCATGCTCTCCCTCGGACAGGATCGATTTCGCCTCATAGACACCCTGTCTTTGCTTGGACTTGTAATAGAGAGGAAGGTTGATGGTCGTGGTGAATCCCACCATGTTCTCAAAATCCCCGCCCTTTTTGGACAGGTTTGCACTGAGGGTGAAGTCAGGATAGTATTCCTTTTCGGCCAAATGGATCCCGGCCTCGGCCGAGCCGATCATCAGCTCCCTGGATTTAATCTCCGGAGCATGTTCATACGCTGTCTGGATCAGTTCATCCATGCTGTAGGGATACATGGTTTCATCGGGTTCCGGGGGCTTCCCCAGAGGCGAAGTTGCTTCCCTTCCTGTGGCGCTGTTGAGCATGGCCTCCATGGATTCCACTTTCTGCTTCAGCATCTCTTCCTTTTCGAGGAGCATATACTTTTCCGTCTGGGCCATGAGGAGCTCCTGCTGCGGCGCCATGCCCGATCCGTACCGTGCCGCGGCCGCATCCTCCACCCTCGAGAAAAGGGCGGTCTTATCCCGGATGATGTCGATATTCCGGTATGCGAGGAAGAGATCAAAGTAGAGCTCTTTGACCCTGGCGATGGTCTTCAGCCGTACAGCCTGATAGTCGGCTTCGAGGCTTTGTGCGTCTTTTGCGGCCATCTCCTCCTTGATGGAAAGTTTCCCCGGAAAAGGAAACATCTGTGATGCGGCGAACATCCATTCAGAATCCGCCATCTCCCCGTAGGTGTATCTCCGGGTCCCCTCATTCTGGTACCCGAGCATAAACATGGGATCAGGAAGGCTCCTGGACTGGGGTACCCTGAAGGTCGAGGTCTTCCATCTGGACTCCGCAAGCCGAAGCTCCGGGTTATTCTTCAACGCCTCCTGGACCAGGGCCTGAAGATTCAAGAGTTCCTCGGCCGCCGATGCAGCCGAGGAGATGCATAGGAAACAAAAAAACATAAAACAGATCGTTCGGCAAAAGGTTTTCATAGGGTCTCTTTGCGTCATTGAATGGGTTGATTCCAGTAACAAATCATGTCATCCTCCGATAACAAACAATGTCATTCCCCGGCTTGGAGGCTGTGTCGTAAACTTGATCTCTTCCTTATGTTCCTTCTCCCTTTTGGGGAGAAGGTTAGGATGAGGGGGCTCTTTCCGGTCAACCCCTCACCCTTGCCCTCTCCCCATTCATGGGGAGAGGAAATTTATTGATTGCCCTAAACCTTGTCCCCAAAGGAACGGAGTCTCCATAATTGTGACACAGTCTCTTGATCGGGGAATCCAGCCTTCGACAAGCTCAGGTTGACAATTGTCATGGTGAGCTTTTTTTACTTTGCATCCACAGTGAACTTCATGGTCTCCACCTTTCCCTGCCTGGTGATTTTGATCTCGATGTTCCACGAGCCGGACATGGAAAGCGTCATTTTGGTCTTATACTCCTCGCCGCTCAACGTGGTCTCGGCAATGTAGTTCATGGCCGGCATGCCGGGCATCGCGGGCATAACATAATTCACCATGACGTTTGCATCGGTGACGTACTTGCCTGAGGCATCCTTGATCTTGATGCTGAGATTGTTGTCACCCGCAATCGGTGGATTCCTGTCGATCTGCGCCACGACCTCGTATTCGCCCACCTGCTTCTTCACTTCGTATCCCTTTGACAAATTCGTACATGCCATGAACAATGCGGTTATGGCCAGTGCTGTAATGATTTTTTTCATAATCCTTAGCTCCTTTCAATGACCGTTCTGGTCTCTAATTTACGGCTGAGCCGGATGCTGATGCTGCGGCTTCGGCTGTTTGGGCGACTGAACCTCCTGTATCATCCGGTTCCGCATCTCCGTATCCTGCATCACCCGATCCACGATCATGTTCCGGGTCCCCATGTTTGTCATCATCTGGTCCATCATCTGATTCATAAGGCCCGGTTCGAAAACCATCCGGTTCATCATCTCTTTCATCATCTCCTGATTGCCCATGACCCGGTTCATCATCTCGCTGTGCATGGCCGGATCCTGCATCATCTGGTCCATAGCCTTCATCTGTTCCTGATGAGGCATGGTATTCTGAGACAGGGTGCCCGATGATGGGGCATGCCCGCTCATGGGTTCCTGGCCGGGATGATCCATGCCCGTGGACCCTCCCTGCATCTGCCCGCCGCCCATCATTCCGCCGCCCATCCCGGCGAAGAGATAACCGGACAGGGCCAGGACCAATGCTACGGAGCCGCTTAAAAGTTTAAAGGTTCTTTTCATTTTGATACCCTCCTTTTTTTCTTTGGTAGTATATCTGAAACAAAGACTTTTGCAAGCCGTTTATATTCGGTCATGTTATACAGCTATCACATAAGATCCACGCGGAATGAATCCACTCGACCGAAGTCTAAGTCCATGAATCCACACGCACGGATTCCGTATGAGATGAACCACGGGTCAGAATTAACGTTGGGCGCGATATTTTAAATGCGGAAAGTTCTGTTTATAATGAAAAGGGGATGAGTTCGAACAGGCGTCTGCGGCAGTACCAGGCAGGTCAGCCTGGCGGCATTGAGTGTGTCGCCGGGCATATGGGAGATGTTGCAAGCAAGGTTTCCCGGCACCGGGTCCAATGACATCGCGGCCATGACCTTCTGACTCTCGATGTTTCCTGTCATCAGGCACTGGCACAGCGGGCAGGTATCAGCGCCGGAGTTGGAAGAGCCGTTTTTTGTGTCCGATGCCTTGTCATGGCAGGCCTTCATGGGCATATCGCCGTGACAGGGGCTCTTTTCGGACATGGCACTACAAGATCCGGTTGCATGATGACCAGCGGAGAGGCAGGCACAGAAGACCGGATTGGTCTGGAACACAAACAGGAATAGAGCGATGAACAGGGGTGTTCTAAGCCTCGATTTTTTCAATTGCTTTTTCATGGTTTGATTCACCATATAAAGTAACTTACCAGAATAAGTTTTTGTTGTCAATTAGAATGTCCTGGCCTAAATTCCGCGATAGAAATTCCAAAATTATTCCCTCTCCCTTGATGGGAGAGGGCAGGGTGAGGGTGAATCGTTTTCACCTTTAAGGTTACCCCTCCCCCACACCCCCTCCCGCAAGGGGAGGGGGATTTTCTTGGAAAACAATTTTCTATCTCTGTTTTTGGGTCCTAGCTCTCCCCTTGACGCATCGAAGATTCAGCGTTAGATTGGAGAATATTGGCGGCCTCCTGAAAGGTCCATCTGCGGCAGGCCGGGGAGAACGGGAAGGAGCCTGACATGGAACGTTTTGACAAGAAAGGGATGATGATATACCCAAGCCCCATCAGGAAGATCATCCGGGAAAAAGAGAAGGTTCTGGTTATCAAGGAGTGCTATTGCCCCAGGGGGCACAGCCTGATCAATCCGCGGGCGGTCTTTAACGGATTCGAGGGGATCGAGCTCAAGGTCCGGGCCGGGGATCGCGAAGGCCGTATTGTCCTAAGCTCCATTGTGGGCGACAAATCCCGCGTCGCCATCGGTATCGACCTCAAGAGCGGCGGGAACCTCGCGACCTTTGCCATGCTTGAGGCGCTGTAACCGGCACCTTCGGGGACGTCCGTGAAATTTCAACATTCTATCTGTCATAACCGCCTGGGGTCAGGCGCCTACACACTACACAAAGTGCAATGTGTAGGTCTGACCCCAGAGCCTGGATTCCCTTCAGGTACCTCTGAGGGTAAGACTTTGCTAATTTGATATTTAGTCCGCTGCCTCTCCGAGGGTCATCTTCAAATACCAATTGAACTCCAAAGCCAACAACAAAAAAACCGCCTTTTCGTTACAACTCACTCTCATTGAAACAAGCGGCGGTTGGGATCATCTGTGTTTCCCTCCTCCGAAAGACCAGATGGACAGATGACGGACGACAAAAACCAGACGACAGACGACAGATGGCCGATGACCGAGATGCCGGGTCCGGGGCTGCCTACCCCGCGAGCTCTGTGCCCTGAACTGCGACTCCAAAATTATTTGGATGATTTCCGAGGTCTTGGAGCAGGGATACCGTATAACATTCCTTCAGCACTGATATCTTCATCAATATCCGGCCAATGCACGCCCTGACCATCTCCAATAATCTTATATTTTGCTCGCTGTCCAGGTGTCGCCTCTGATAACCGCCATGACCATGCAAGTGGAACACTAATTATTCTGCCATCTACAAGATGGGCTGTAATGGTATCATCCGTAACCTTTATATCCTTAATTCTCGGTTCCTGAAGTTTCACCGCAGTGCTCATGCCATGCCTCCATTATCTTGTTTCTATTTAATTATGAAGGACCTGATACCAGGAACAGTCTTGGGGCACCTTCTTTAAGTCCGCCATCTGAATACGGGGGATACCCCGGATTTGAGTCTTTTCATACCACTTCCCGGCATTCGGAGTCAACTGGAATCTTTTTGGCGTAGGTTTGGTGGCTAAAGTGGGGAACATTTAGGAACATTTAGGGACGTTCTTGACTGCGTTGACTTATTCTGATGAACTTCTTTTGAATCCAAAAAGGAGAGAGAGGAATGCCGCGACAGGCGAGGCTTGATGCGCCGGAGACGCTTCACCATATCATCGTCCGTTGTGATGAAGATGTCTATTTTACCGAGTTAGTGCGTTATATTCACCATCAGACTGAAACGGGCCTAAATGAAAAATATTGACACCGGGAGGATTTATCCATACTATCCATCCACTGTTTCATGGCAATGACCTTATCTGACTGCCAGGAGCCTGCATGTCTGTAAAGACCTCACACGATTCAGTCTCCTCGAATTCCTGGGGACGTGATCTTATTTTATTGACACTCCTGATCGGCGTATGGTTCGGATTCATGCTCGGAAGCCGTCCTCTATCTGTTCCGGATGAAGGGCGCTATTCGGAAATCCCGCGGGAGATGGTGGTTACAGGGGACTATATCACTCCGCGCTTAAACGGCGTCAAATATTTCGAAAAGCCGGCCCTCTTCTACTGGCTGGAAAGCGTCTCCATCCGGTTTTTTGGGGTCAATGAATGGGGGCTCCGCCTCTGGCCGGCTCTATTCGGCCTCCTTGGCGCCCTGACGGTCTACGGCGCAGGGAGGCGGCTGTACGGGCGGCGCACCGGGCTGATAGCGGGAGCCGTGCTCTCGACCAGTCTTCTGTATTACGCCCTGAGCCGGGTTGTCATCCTGGACATGGCCATGACGGTCCTGCTGGCCGCTGCCCTTCTCGCCTTCCTGCTTTCGACGCACGAGCCCCCGGGCCCGTCGCGGCGTCTCCTCCTCTGGGGCTTTTATCTCTTTGCGGCCCTCGCGACCATGACCAAAGGCCTGATCGGCGTATTCATCCCCATGATGGTGATCGGCGCCTGGATAGGGGTTCTGAATGAATGGCGCATACTGAAAACCATCTATCTCCCCTCGGGCCTTTTGCTGTTCCTGATCGTGGCCGCGCCCTGGCATATCCTGATCAGCCTGGCCAACCCGGAGTTCCTGAATTTTTACTTTATCCACGAACATTTTTTGCGCTACCTGACGACCATACACAAGCGATATGAACCGGCCTGGTATTTTATTCCCATATTGATTCTGGGCCTCTTCCCCTGGACCGCGTTCCTGGTCCAGTCCATCAGGCACAGCCTTCCCGCTTCGTGGCGGGAACGCCACGGGCAGAGAGATGCCCTGTTTCTCATCCTCTGGGCCGTTTTGATCTTCTTTTTTTTCTCCGCCTCCGGCTCCAAGCTGATCCCCTACATCCTGCCGGTTTTTCCGCCGCTCGCGATCCTGATCGGCCGCTATCTTGCAACGGCCTGGGATAGGGACGACATGCCGGGCATCCGATCAGGATATGCGATACTTCTAATCATGGCCCTGCTCCTTGCCGCCGCCGTTATGTCGGTGATCAGCCATATCATCCCCATGGAAACAGAGCCGTTTGAGACCTATCTTGAAGCATTAGTGCTTATCCTGATATCCGGGACTGTTCTGACATGGATGATTGGCCGGAGGAGCCAAAGGTTCCCGCTGGTCTTCTCCTCCCTGGTCGTCAGCACCGTGCTGTTTCTGATGGTCCTGAGCGCCGGCTCGGTATTTTATGACCGGAACTCGGTCAAGGATCTGGCCATGGCGCTCAAGCCCAGACTGCAGACGGGTGACGAGGTGGTCTCTTATCATGGATACTATCAGGACCTCCCCGTCTACCTGGAGCGCTGCATCACGGTGACGGGCTGGAAAGGCGAACTGAAGTTCGGCAAGGGAATCGAGGATGTCAGCCGGTGGATGATCAACGAAGAGACCTTTTGGCAGCGATGGAATGGCCCGGCAACCGTCTACATGGTGACCACAAGGCATATCTATGATAAATGGCGGGACCAGCCGCAGGGAAAGGTTTATCTTGTTGCACAGACCCATGAAAACGTCCTGCTGTGCAACAAGGAGATCCGGCCGTGACCTGCCCGTTCTGAATCCTCATGAATCAGCAGATGAACAGAAATAATAAGGATCATGCCCAGAGTCACTGAAGCCTAATCCATGAAAGGAAAGCGATCCCCCGCCTTTGGGATCAATATGGCAGAGCTCACACCCGTAATTTGTCTTGCAGGCATCATTGACTGCGCTGAGGTAGGCATTCTCGGGTTTTAACGTATGACTATATGCATTCAGGATGAGGATAGACAATGCCAGCAGGATATAGAGAACCATGGATATTTTTTTCCGCATGGCTGAACCTCCGTTGAATAAAACCATCCGGTCATTTTGGGATACGATCTTAGATGTTTTATCGGTCAAAACGCACTTGAACTTGAGTCCAAAGTCATTGACCCATCATGTTTTTCTAAAAGGTGGTCATTTCTTTCTGATCACAATGCTCCAGTAGCCCTGTTTCTTCTCGGTCTTGAGATGTGCATGGCCGGCCCTGTCCGCCCAGAAAGGGATCTCCTTGGCTGATCCCGGGACTGAAGAAAGAACCTCGATGACCGAACCCGAGGGCTCATGCTTGATTGCTGCCATCAATTCCATGAGCGGCGTAGGACAGTATGCGCCCCGTGCGTCAATGGTTTTGTCCACCGCGACCTCGGCTCCGATGATCCCATTCTGCGCCCTTCTTCTCTCCACAACGATCCGTTTCTGTTCGACAGGGGGACAAAACGCTGCGTTTAAAGTGGCCTCTATCATGGATCTCCCTCCTCTATGAATTTATAAGCCACGGATACTAAACAGGAAAATCGAAAATCCATATTATCAATAATAATAATTTCACCATTCTTATGAGACATAATATCTCACTTCAGGTTGTTTGGCAAGAAAAAGATGAATAAAAATCAGCAAAGATTTATGAAAATTGTTTAAAATCTTCCATGAAACTTTCCGGATCTTTCACTCGCAGGATTTGGGGGTAAAATACGTTTGTTGAAATCGTTCTTTAAATAAGGTATATTACAATATAATTATAAATATTATTTATATCTTTTTTAAATTTCCCCTCAGCCCGCTGCTAAAAAAGCTATCGCTTTAAATTTTCAAAGGGTTGGAAAGAGGGCAGGAAGGCCATGGAGTCTGCAAAGGGTTGGTTATTTATCGCCGATGCGCATATCTCGGAGTCCGACGAACCCCGCCAGCTTATGCTGGTCCGGTTCCTGGAGGAGAACCGGGACCGCATGGCATGTCTGGTCATCCTGGGCGATCTTTTTGATTTCTGGTTCGGGTTTCCGGGTTACCTGGATCCCATCTACCGTCCGATCTGCGAGATGCTCCTCTCTTTAAGCCGGGATGGGGTTAAAATCATTTATCTGGAAGGAAATCATGACTTTTCAGTCGGCGGGTTTTTTACGGATACGCTCCACGGTCAGGTCTATCCCGGAGATCATGTCTTGGAACTGAACGGGTATCGTGTGTTTCTCTGTCACGGTGACAACATCGACCCCGCGGACCTGTCCTACCGGTTCTATCGTGGTCTTCTCAAGAACAGGGCGGTCTATGCCCTGATCCGTCTCCTCGGCCCGGGAAGGACAAGGAGGGTGAAGAACTTTTTCAACCGGATGACATGGATGCACCGGAGAAGGGAACATCCCGGGGGTCTTCATCGGGACGAGGCCTTTGCAAGGGAAAAGTGTGAAGAAGGGATGGACGTGGTCATCTTCGGCCACATTCACCGTCCATGTGAAAAAACATTTGTACTTGGCGGGCGTACTTGCTACTATTTTAATGTAGGGGATTGGATAGAACATTTTTCCTATCTTTGGTACCACCCCCGGTCCGGCTTCAGGCTTGGAAATTACCGTCCGGAATCTTGGGTCTCCCCGGAAAAGAGCCAAGGGCTTTCTTGAGCGGTTTCTGCCCTCTATACTTAATAAAGGGAGAGCGAGAACCGTATGGATCATGTCATCGTCTCTCGAACCCCCTTACCTTTATTCTCTCCTCCTTCAAGGGAGAGAGGGGAGAGGGATAACCGGCGGCGTATAGGGGATATTCGCTCTATAGTCGTCCATCATTGAAGTCGAGGGTTTGAACCATGCTGCGGTGCGAGGATATTATCGAGGCCGTGCTTTCCTATAATCCCGGTGCGGATATCACCATGATTCAAAGGGGATACATCTTCTCCGCCAAGGTGCACAAGGGGCAGACCCGTATGTCCGGGGAGGCCTACTTAGGCCATCCATTGGAAGTCGCGGGGATCCTCACCGGGCTTGAGCTCGATGTTCCGAGCATCGTGGCCGGGCTTTTGCACGATACCGTGGAGGACACCCATACCACACGGGAGGAGGTGCAGGAGCTTTTCGGTGAAGAGGTGGCTTCCCTCGTAGAAGGCATGACCAAGATCAGCTCGATCCAGTACACGACTGCAGAGGACAGGCAGGCCGAGAATATCCGGAAGATGATCATTGCCATGGTCAACGACATCCGGGTCATTCTGATCAAACTCGGCGACCGGCTTCACAACATGCGGACTCTGGAGTATCTCACCACAGAAAAGCAGACCCGCATCGCCCAGGAGACGCTGGACATTTACGCGCCGATCGCTCACCGGCTCGGTATCGGGATCATCCAGCGGGAACTGGAAGATCTCTCCCTGAAGTTTCTTAAACCTGAGGCTTATGAGGAGATCGCCGCGAAGATCCCCGGGAAAAGGCGGGAACTCAACGCTTATGCAGCGGAGATCTCCACCCTGATTCAGGAGAAGATCAAGGGCCTGGACATCCAGGCCGCTGTCCAGGCAAGGCCCAGGAGTATTTACGGGATTTACAAGAAGATGGTCTCCGGTCAGATCCCCTTTGATCGTATCTTCGATGTCATCCGGATCCGGATCCTGGCGCAGCGGGTGATTGATTGCTATACCCTGCTCGGTGTCATCCATAACCTGTGGAAACCGGTGCCCGGGAAGTTTCAGGACTTTATCGGGGTTCCGAGGAGCAATCAGTATCAGTCCCTGCATACCCTGGCCATGGGACATAAGGGGCATCCTGTCCGTGCTCAGATCCTGACGAATGAGATGCAGCGGCGCGCGGAACGGGGCATCACCGTGCAGTGGAAATACAAACAGAGCCCAACCGAGTCCCAGGAGCAGAAGGCTGAACGTTTCTTCTGGCTGAAGCGGCTTCTCCAACTGCAGAAGGAACTCCTCGATTCCAGGGAATTCCTCACCTCGGTCAAGAAGGATCTCTTCCCGGACGTGATCTATGTCTTCACGCCCAAGGGTGAGGTGCGGGAACTGCTCAAAGGATCCACGCCCATTGATTTTGCCTTCAACATCCATACGGAAGTCGGCAGAAGGGCCGTGGGCTGCAGGGTCAACGGGAGAGAGGTTGCTTTGGATTTTACGCTGAACAACGGGGATGCCGTTGAGATCCTCACCTCGAAGGAGCAGACGCTTCAGCGTGAGTGGCTGCGCTTTGCAAAGACCCCGAAGGCCCGTGCCCGGATCAAGGAGTGGCTGCGAAGCAAAGAGCGTGAGCGCAGCATGGAGTTCGGCCGGGCGCTGCTTCTGGACACGTTTGACCGGTACCAGACGGACAAAACCATCCTGGAGAGGACCGAGGCATTTCAGGATCTGATCCAGAAACTCGGGTACCATGACCGGGAAAAATTTCTGGAAAATGTCGGGTATGGGAAGGTCTCTCCGCTTTTGGCCGTTGAGAAGCTTCTTACGAGCAAGGAATTCAAACGGATGAAGAAGAAGGAGGACAAACTCAGGAAGAAGGAGCCCGGCGAGGCGGCCGCCACGGGGATCCGGGTGACCGGAAGGGACGACATTTTTATTCACATGGCCTCATGCTGCAACCCGATTCCGGGAGACCGGATCATCGCCTTCATCGGAGAAAAGAGGGGCGTCACGGTTCATGAGATTGAATGTCCGCTGGTTCCGGACCTGGACGTGAATCCTGAGCGGAGGATTCACGTGGTATGGGACGAGAAGGTCAAAGTTGCGCGTCCAGTGAAGGTCCATGTACAGGCGGTGGACCAGCCGGGTGTCCTCGCGGATATCTGCGGTGCGATTACCGCCCAGGGGGGAAACATCGGGAAGACCCAGGTCTTCACGACCGAAGACAAGACCGCCCGGTGCGATTTTGAGATCGAAGTCTTCGACCGAAAGCAGCTTGATGAGATCATGTCGGCTATCGGAAAGAACAAGACGGTACTGAAGGTGGAACGGGTCAAAGGGATTGAGAGTCCGAAATTACACGTGCAGTCATAAGGAGATCGGAGTGAAAACAGTGGAAGAGCAGATCGAATGGATCCGGCGCGGCGCGGTGGAGATCCTTCTCCTGGAAGAGCTGAAAGAGAAGCTTAAACGCTCCATCCGGGACCGCAAGCCTCTTCGAATCAAGGCGGGGTTTGATCCCACGGCCCCGGATCTTCACCTCGGCCACACGGTCCTGATCCAGAAGTTAAAACACTTCCAGGACCTGGGCCATCATGTGATCTTTCTGATCGGTGATTTTACAGGGATGATCGGGGATCCTTCGGGCCGGTCCGAAACCCGGCCCCGCTTGACCCCGGAAGAGGTTGAAAAAAACGCCGGGACCTACCGAGAGCAGATCTTCAGGATCCTGGACCCCCGTAAGACTGAAATCGTTCTGAACAGCGCCTGGATGTCACGGATGACTGCCGGGGATCTGGTCCGGCTTTGCGGGAAGATGACGGTGGCGCGCATGCTGGAACGGGATGATTTTCAGAAAAGATATACGGCCCAGCGCCCGATCAGTATTCATGAATTTCTCTATCCCCTGATCCAGGGGTACGACTCCGTGGTCATCCGCTCGGACATTGAGATCGGCGGCACGGATCAGAAGTTTAATCTGCTCGTCGGCCGGGAACTTCAGAAAGAATCAGGGCAGGAGCCCCAGGTGGTCCTGACCATGCCCCTGCTCGAAGGGCTGGACGGCGTGCAGAAGATGAGCAAGAGCCTGGGGAATTATATAGCGATTCAAGATCCGCCCGGGGAGATGTTCGGGAAGATCATGTCCATCTCAGATACCCTGATGTGGCGTTACTATGAGCTTTTGAGCGATCTCCCCATGGAGGAAATCCATCACCTGCGGGAGAAGTCCGTGCAGGGAGACCTCCACCCCATGGAGGCCAAAAAGCGGCTCGCCGGGGAGATCACGGCGAGGTACCATTCCCCAGAGGAGGCGGACTTGGCCTGCCGGTCATTTGAGCGGGTCTTCCGTGACAAGGAGATCCCTGACGAGATGGCCACGGTTTCCCTCAGCTGGAAAGATGGAGACATCTGGATTGTGAAGGCCTTGCTGGAGGCGGACCTGGTCAAGAGCAGCAGCGAAGGGAGAAGGCTCATTCAGCAGGGGGGTGTTCAGGTCAACGGGGCCCGGGTGATGGACCTGGATTTTAAGCTCCCCCTTCCGGATGATGCGCATATCCTGAAAGTCGGGAAAAAACGTTTTGCAAGGATCGTCCCTGCCGCAACCGATGGCGACTAAGTGGTCCTGTTCGTAAATATGGTAACGTACCGAGAGGGTCGTAGGGCGGTCTCATCAAGGCGCGCGACTGAGGCGTACCCACTGTGGTACACCGCAAGGAGCGCAACGCCGAGGAGAACGCCCTACGGCACCTGTCTGCCATGGCACAGGCAGGCTCGAATGCGACCGTATTTACGAATAGGGCCACTAAGGTCCTGAAATGGCCGCCCCCCTGATTTTATTAAAAAAACAGGTAAAAGGTATTGACATGCTCTTTTATTTAGGCTATATTTATAAATCTTGAAGTTCAGAGCTGATCTTTTTCTTCTATCATTAGATAGGCGATTCTGAAATAGTTATTTTTCAATGGGTTAGAGGGTAAAGAAAAATATCAAATAAAGACAATATACCTCTTGACAACTCATTTTGCTTCTGCTATCTTCCAACCTTCTTTTGGAAGATATGCCTGCTCTTTGACAACTGAATCGTGTATGTTTTAGCCCGGCGGATCATAGCAAACATTGTAAAAAATCCGTAAAATTTACGGGTCAAGTTTTTCAGTTTAACTGGAGAGTTTGATCCTGGCTCAGAACTAACGCTAGCGGCGTGCCTAACACATGCAAGTCGAACGAGAAAGTCCCTTCGGGGATGAGTAAAGTGGCGGACGGGTGAGTAACACGTGGGTAATTTACCCTTGAGTTCGGGATAACCTCGGGAAACCGGAGCTAATACCGGATAAGACCACGTCACACAAGTTGCGTGGTAAAAGATTGCCTCTGACTCAAGCAATCGCTTATGGATAAGCCCGCGGCTCATTAGCTAGTTGGTGGGGTAACGGCCTACCAAGGCTTTGATGGGTAGCCGGCCTGAGAGGGTGAACGGCCACATTGGCACTGGAACACGGGCCAGACTCCTACGGGAGGCAGCAGTGAGGAATATTGCGCAATGGGCGAAAGCCTGACGCAGCAACGCCGCGTGAGCGATGAAGGCCTTCGGGTTGTAAAGCTCTGTCAGCGGGGACGAAACCCCATAAGGCGAATAGCCTTATGGATTGACGGTACCCGCGAAGGAAGCCCCGGCTAACTTCGTGCCAGCAGCCGCGGTAATACGAAGGGGGCGAGCGTTGTTCGGATTTATTGGGCGTAAAGGGCGTGTAGGCGGGTTCTTAAGTCAGAAGTGAAATCCCTCGGCTCAACTGAGGAATGGCTTTTGAAACTGGGGACCTTGAGTGCGGGAGAGGGAAGTGGAATTCCCAGTGTAGCGGTGAAATGCGTAGATATTGGGAAGAACACCGGTGGCGAAGGCGGCTTCCTGGACCGTAACTGACGCTAAAGCGCGAAAGCGTGGGGAGCAAACAGGATTAGATACCCTGGTAGTCCACGCTGTAAACGATGGGTACTAGGTGTAGGAGGTATCGACCCCTCCTGTGCCGCAGCTAACGCGTTAAGTACCCCGCCTGGGGAGTACGGCCGCAAGGCTAAAACTCAAAGGAATTGACGGGGGCCCGCACAAGCGGTGGAGCATGTGGTTCAATTCGACGCAACGCGAAGAACCTTACCTGGGCTTGACATCTGGGGAATTTCCTGGAAACAGGAGAGTGCCCGCAAGGGAGCCCCAAGACAGGTGCTGCATGGCTGTCGTCAGCTCGTGTCGTGAGATGTTGGGTTAAGTCCCGCAACGAGCGCAACCCTTATCCTTAGTTGCCAACAGTTCGGCTGGGAACTCTAAGGAAACTGCCGGTGTTAAACCGGAGGAAGGTGGGGACGACGTCAAGTCATCATGGCCCTTATGTCCAGGGCAACACACGTGCTACAATGGCCGGCACAAAGAGACGCGATACCGCGAGGTGGAGCCAATCTTCAAAACCGGTCTCAGTTCAGATTGGAGTCTGCAACTCGACTCCATGAAGCTGGAATCGCTAGTAATCGAAGATCAGAACGCTTCGGTGAATACGTTCCCGGGCCTTGTACACACCGCCCGTCACACCATGGGAGCCGATTGTACCGAAAATCGCTGGACCAACCCGCAAGGGAGGAAGGCGCTTATGGTATGGTCGGTGACTGGGGTGAAGTCGTAACAAGGTAGCCGTAGGGGAACCTGCGGCTGGATCACCTCCTTTCTAAGGAGCCTTTCGGGGATCCGTTGAGGATCCCGGAAACATCCTGGTCGATATCCGCTGGGCTAAAAGATACACGATTCAGTATATAAGCAATTCGGGGAAAACCCGGAAAGGTCGGTGGAAGAACTGCCGGCCGGGCTTTTGGCAAGAAAAAGCAGCCTGCCGGGCCTATAGCTCGGGTGTGAGAGCGTCCCGGTCGATACGGGGAAGGTCGGTAGAAACTGCCGACAGGCTATGGGCCATGAAGAACGATGGGATATGGGCCTATAGCTCAGTTGGTTAGAGCGCGCGCCTGATAAGCGCGAGGTCGGTAGTTCAACTCTACCTAGGCCCACCAAATAGAGAATTTCAAATTTGAAATTTCAAATTTGAAATTATTCGAGGGGGATTAGCTCAGCTGGGAGAGCGCCTGCTTTGCAAGCAGGAGGTCGGCGGTTCGATCCCGCTATCCTCCACCAAAAAAAAGACAATTTCAAATTTGAGATTTCAAATTTGAAATGAATGGGTGAGGCGAGCGGGAAACTTGAGGGCTGAGGGATGGAAACAAGATTTATTTCCATCTCTGAGTTCTCAAGTAAGAGGACTCACGCCAGGCCGTAAGCCTGGATTGCTCTTTGACAATTGATTGATGTGGGCAGAGAAAAACACCGAGAGTCAGGTAGATTGATCTAAAAGCAAATAAGTGGTCAAGTTACGTAGGGCATACGGTGGATGCCTTGGCATCAAGAGGCGATGAAGGACGTAGTAAGCTGCGATAAGCTTCGGCGAGCCGCTAACAGGCTTTGACCCGGAGATTTCCGAATGGGAGAACCCGGTCCCGGTCATACGGGATCATCCATGGCTGAATACATAGGCCATGGAAGCTAACCGGGGGAAGTGAAACATCTCAGTACCCCGAGGAAGAGAAATCAAAAGAGATTCCCTGAGTAGCGGCGAGCGAAACGGGAAGAGCCTAAACCGTATCAAGCAATTGGTGCGGGGTTGCGGGACCTTGACGTGGGATTGTCAAAAGGTAGGTGAAGTATCTGGAAAGGTACACCATAGACGGTGATAGTCCGGTAACCGAAACCTCGAGGCACCTTAGAGGGATCCCAAGTACCACGGGGCACGTGAAACCTTGTGGGAATCCGGGTGGACCATCATCCAAGGCTAAATACTACTTGATGACCGATAGTGAACAAGTACCGTGAGGGAAAGGTGAAAAGTACCCCGGAAGGGGAGTGAAATAGTACCTGAAACCGTATGTCTGCAAGGTGTCGAAGCACTATGGTTCGTCCAGTGCGACGGCGTGCCTTTTGCATAATGAGCCTGCGAGTTACTTCTATGCAGCAAGGTTAAGCGCAAGCGGAGCCGCAGCGAAAGCGAGTCTGAATAGGGCGTCAAGTTGCATGGAGTAGACCCGAAGCCGAGTGATCTATCCATGGCCAGGCTGAAGCGATGGTAACACATCGTGGAAGGCCGAACCAGTGGAGGTTGAAAACTCCTTGGATGAGCTGTGGATAGGGGTGAAAGGCTAATCAAACTCGGTAATAGCTGGTTCTCCCCGAAATATATTTAGGTATAGCCTCATGAACTCTGTGACGGAGGTAGAGCACTGGATGGGCTAGGGGCCCCACCAGGTTACCAAACCCAACCAAACTCCGAATGCCGTCAACAGCTATCATGGGAGTCAGACTGCGGGTGATAAGATTCGTAGTCGAGAGGGAAACAGCCCAGATCGTCAGCTAAGGTCCCTAATCATGAGCTAAGTGTGAAAGGATGTGGGAATGCACAAACAGCCAGGAGGTTGGCTTAGAAGCAGCCATTCCTTTAAAGAGTGCGTAATAGCTCACTGGTCGAGTGAGCCCGCGCCGAAAATGTAACGGGGCTCAAGCTCATAACCGAAGCTGCGGGATGACGGAATTCTTCGGAAGGCCGTGATCGGTAGGGGAGCTTTCTGTACGGAGTGAAGTCGGATCGTGAGGACCGGTGGACTGTACAGAAGAGATTATGCAGGCATGAGTAACGATAATTCCGGTGAAAAACCGGGACGCCGAAAACCTAAGGTTTCCTATTCAATGGTAATCAGGGTAGGGTTAGTCGGTCCCTAAGCCGAGGCCGAAAGGCGTAGGTGATGGGTGACAGGTTAATATTCCTGTACCACTAGGTGAGCGCTTGAGTGAAGGGGTGACGCAGAAGGGTAGACCAGCCCTGGATTGGATTGCAGGGTTTAAGCCCGTAGGAGGGGATCTTTGGAAAATCCGGGATCCCAATTCAAACTCCGAGAGGTGATGACGAGTCCGCTCGCAAGAACGGACGGAAGTGGTTGACCCCATGCTGCCGAGAAAAACCTCGTAACGAGTTCATCTGGTGACCGTACCGAAATCCGACACAGGTAGGTGAGGAGAATATCCTAAGGCGCTCGATAGAACCCTGGTTAAGGAACTCTGCAATCTAACTCCGTAACTTCGGGAGAAGGAGTGCTCTCAGTAAGTGAAGCGTTTCGCACGCCGAGCTGAGGAGAGTTGCAAAAAAATGGCGGGAGCGACTGTTTAATAAAAACACAGGTCTCTGCTAAGTCGCAAGACGATGTATAGGGACTGACGCCTGCCCGGTGCCGGAAGGTTAAGGAGAGGAGTCAACTCGAGCAATCGGGCGAAGCCCCGAACCGAAGCCCCGGTAAACGGCGGCCGTAACTATAACGGTCCTAAGGTAGCGAAATTCCTTGTCGGGTAAGTTCCGACCTGCACGAATGGCGTAACGATTCCCGCGCTGTCTCAACCAGGGACTCGGTGAAATTGAAGTGCCGGTGAAAATGCCGGCTACCCACGGCAAGACGGAAAGACCCTGTGCACCTTTACTACAACTTGGCACTGAATTTTGGGATAGCATGTGTAGGATAGGTGGGAGGCTTTGAAGCCGGGACGCTAGTTTCGGTGGAGCCAACCTTGAAATACCACCCTTGCTGTTCTAGGATCCTAACCTAGGCCCGTCATCCGGGTCAGGGACAATGTCTGGTGGGTAGTTTGACTGGGGCGGTCGCCTCCAAAAGAGTATCGGAGGCGCGCGAAGGTTCCCTCAGGCTGGTCGGAAATCAGCCGTAGAGTGCAAAGGCATAAGGGAGCTTGACTGCGAGACTGACAAGTCGAGCAGGTGGGAAACCAGGTCTTAGTGATCCGGCGGTTCTGTATGGAAGGGCCGTCGCTCAACGGATAAAAGGTACGCCGGGGATAACAGGCTTATCTCCTCCAAGAGTTCACATCGACGAGGAGGTTTGGCACCTCGATGTCGACTCATCGCATCCTGGAGCTGAAGCAGGTTCCAAGGGTTCGGCTGTTCGCCGATTAAAGCGGTACGTGAGTTGGGTTTAAAACGTCGTGAGACAGTTTGGTCCCTATCGGCCGTGGGCGCAGGAGATTTGAGGAGAGCTGCTCCTAGTACGAGAGGACCGGAGTGGACGGACCTCTGGTGTTCCAGTTGTCACGCCAGTGGCATAGCTGGGTAGCTACGTTCGGAAGGGATAACCGCTGAAAGCATCTAAGCGGGAAGCCCACTCCAAGATTAGATCTCCCGGGCCTTAGGGCCCCTGAAGACCCCTCGTAGACTACGAGGTTGATAGGCTGGGTGTGTAAGTCCCGTGAGGGATTGAGCTAACCAGTACTAATCGGTCGTGAGACTTGACCACTTATTTTGCTTTTAGCTGAATCTGCCTGTTAGTTTTCAAAGGTGTCAGAGACAATCGAATCGTGTCTGACGCCTTCAAGAGCCATAAAATTTCTCGGTGGCTATGGCGGAGGGGACCCACCCGATCCCATCTCGAACTCGGAAGTTAAGCCCTCCTGCGCCGATGGTACTGCAAATTTGTGGGAGAGTAGGGCGTTGCCGGGGAATTGTTTTTGGAGGACAAGCATCTTGTTATAAGGTGCTTGTCCTTTTTTATTGTCTTGAATCCTTTGATTCACAAGTAACGGGATATGTCAAAAAATAGATGTCAAAATAAAGTATTGCCCCACCATGAATACTTTGTTATACTAACTATTGAATTATACTGATCTAAGTGGCTGTTTTAAAAAAAAATTATGGCCGGTGCTCGGACAGAACATCCTCTCTGAGGTCACCTGTGGGACAGGCAGTCTCCATCAGTTTTGAAGGCGATAAGGTCAAGGTCGTTTACGCGGCACTGAAGGGGAGTAAAATCTCTGTTCATGATGCGATGGTTCTTCCGGTTGAACGGTTTGACGGCTTTCTGGCGGAGCAGAAGATTCGGGACTTCACGGTCAGTGTAGACTTTAGGAACTTTTTCCAGGATACGATCACGATTCCACCCGTCAGGAAAAACCTGGTCAAGCCCCTCATTCTCTCAGAGATCAGAAAAAAGAACCTCGTCGAAGGGACCGTTACCCTTGTTTTTTTCAAGACCGGACAGAAAATTAAAGGCGGGAAAAAATTCGATGAATACTTCGTCTTTTACGTCTCACAGAACGAGATAGACGAACTCGTGGAGAAGTTCCTTTCCAGGGGAAAAAGGATATCTGAGCTCTACCCGAATATGCTCTCGGTGCTGAAAATTCTGCCTGCGGGAGAGAAGCCCTACTTGTGTCTTTATGAGACAGGAGGAAAAAAGAACCTTGTCCTGATTCATCGGGGTACGGTGCTCTTTACCCGTTCCACCCCTTCGGTAGGCGAGGGTTTGATTGATTTCGACATCCAGAATATCAACATGACGGTCAATTACTGCCGTCAGACCCTCAGGATAGAGCCCAAGGAGGTGATGTTTATCGGCGGGACGGGTAAGACGGCCTCCACGTCCTTAAAAACCCTCATCCCCATGGCGTTCATGGACAGACCCAAAGAGATCTTTGTCGATGAACAAAGATTCGTTGATTATCTCATCCCGATCTCGGCCCTTGGGAGCGGCAGGGCCGAGCGCATGATGACCGATGAATACAGGAGATTCTATGGCCTTTCAAACCTGGTGCGCCGTGCGACGGCCTCCTTCCTCATCCTCTCGGTGATCCTGGCCGGGCTTCTCGTCTTTAATGGTTTCAGGTACGCCTCCCTGAACAGACATCTGGTCTCGCTCCGTCTTCAGGAGCAGGATCTTCAGCCGGTATTGGAAGCGTACCGGGTGACGCTGCAGCAGCTCAGCAAAGAGAGGCCCTTGATTGACTTTGTGAACCGGATGAACTCTTTGCCCTCTGCGTCCACGCTCATGTACAAGCTCTCCGGCCTGGAGAAAAGGGGAATGAACATACGAAACCTCGATGTGCGGACAGATGAGGCGAACTCTGATTTAAGGCTCAGCATCAACGGGCATATTGAATCCGAGGATCTGTACGGCGCTCAGAAATCCCTTGAACGTGTGATCGCGGAGCTGAAAAGGATCGGGGGGATCCAGAGCGCGGACGGCAAGATATCCCTCCAGGACAAAAGCTTCACCCTTGAGGCAGGGTATCAGGAAACCGGGGAGCATTGAATGTACGGAAAATATCTTGCGCGTCAACTGCCCTTTTATTTGATCATGGGGATCCTATGTTCGATCCTTCTCGGCTTCAACGTGACCGTGATGAAATACAACAGGTCCCTGGGAACGATCATCGAAAAGAGCGGTGTTCTCCATGCCAAGAAGTTGCAGATGAAGAAGGACACGGATGAAGCGGCGCTCAGGGTGAAGGAGATTCGGGGGTTGAGGCCTGCGAGGTTCTGGAAGACGCCCGGAGATGAATTCATCCTCAAGGCCATAGACGACGTCCGGGCGGGAATGAAAGGGGACATCCTGACGGTCACCACGATTGACAGGGGGCCTTCCGAATTCGCTCTCGACATAGGGCTTTCATTCAACTTTGACACCTATTCCCAGGCATGGCGGAGATTGTATGATCTTGATCAGATGGCATTTCCCTTTTTCCGGTTCACGTCGTTTTCTTTTCAGAAGGACCAGCCCGAGAGGGCGTTGTGCAAAATACAGGGGAAGATCGTCATGCCTGTTCCGGGAGGAGGCGAATGATCAGCAGGAAGCAGATGGGACTGGTCATGCTGCCGTTTCTGTTTCTAACGGTTTTTTTCTACGTGTCGCTGAAGAAGGATATGGCGATCAGCCTGACCCCTGCCGAAAATGAGATCTACAGTTACAGGACGGACACGGTCCTTACGGACAGTTTCATTAAGAAAAGAACTTCACTGGACATTTCCGCCGGCTTGAGCGGCCCCCTTTATGTCGAACAGAGAAGTGTCTCGGGAACGGACCGTCCCGGCGCTGAAAAGGGGTACGTTGTTTCCCTGATCCTGATCAGCAGGAATGAGAGAAGGGCGATTATCAATAACGCCATTGTCGGTGAGGGGGACATCCTGGACAATCGAAAAATTTCCAGAATAGAGAAGGACAAGGTCGGCATCACCTTAAACGGGATGACCACATGGGTGAAACTGGAGGAACCATGAAAAACATAGGGATGTTCTGCCTGATATTCCTGGTCTCCTGTTCAGGCGTATCCAAAGAGATGCGGAAGACAGAGATCGGAGAGACTCCGAAGGCCGAGGCTTCCGTCCAGGTTCTTCCGGAGGAGGCGCTTCCTCCTGCAGTGCAGGTCCCGTCATTCAGGCCCATATCCGAGGATATTTCTCCCCTGAACAAGAGGATCATCTCCATATCGGTCAGGAACGCCGCTTTGAGGGACGTGGCCAAGATCGTCTCGGATGCCGCGCAGCTGAATCTGGTCATGGAAAAAGGAGTCAACCCTGACGCTCCGGTCACCGTCACCCTGAACCACGTGAACATCAAGAACGCCCTTGATATCCTGTTCTCTTCGGTGGATTATTTCTATGAGGTGAGGAACAACCTCCTCGTGATCAAGGCGCAGGATACCAGGATCTTTGAGCTGGGTCATCCTTCCATGATCAACAATTATTCCGTCTCTCTCGGCGGCGATATCCTCGGCGGGACATCGTCGGGCGCCTCGGGCGGCAGCAGCACCGGGACGGCCGCGTCATCGACCACGACGGCGACGAACCTGAAGGGAGACGTCAAGATCGAGGGGAAGACAAGCGAGGAGTCGCAGGACCTCTGGAAGGCGGTCTCGGAATCCATCTCGGACCTGATCAAGACTGACGAAGCCGGGCTCAAGCCCTCTTTCAGCATCAACCGGATCACCGGCACCATTATGGTTACGGCATCCAAGGGGGCGCTGGAGAAGGTGAAAAACTTTCTGGACAAGACCAGGGAGAGCCTCAACCGGCAGGTCATGATCGAGGCGAGGATCGTTGAGGTGCAGCTCTCCGACAGTCTCATGTACGGGATAGACTGGGAATTCATCAAAGACTGGCAAAAGGTCGGCCAGGTGAGCGTCGGGACGTCCAGTTTCAACAGTGTGGTGTCGTCAACGGGACCAAGCTTCCAGTTCGGCATTACCGGTGTGGATTCCACCATGCTCCTGAAGGCCCTTCAGACGCAGGGGAACGTCAATGTCCTTTCCAACCCGAGGGTCAGTCTGATGAACGGACAGACGGCCATGCTGAGTGTCGGGAGAAACACCAATTTCATCTCGAGGGTTCAGACCACGACATCGACTTCGGCTGCTTCGACCGGGGTCGTGACGTTCACCATCGAAACCAGCAGCATCTTGTCCGGCCTGATCATCGGCATTGTGCCGTACATCAACTCAGACGGGAACGTCTCCATGACCATCACGCCCATCGTCACCGATCTGATCAGCCTTGAGGAGAAGGCGCTCGGAACGGTCGGAACCAACAACGTTTCCTTGTCCTTGCCGACCGTGGACCTCCGGGAAATGAGCACGACCGTCCGGGTGAAGGACGGGGAGATGATCATCATCGGAGGGCTCATCAACCGGAAGGAATCGGACAGGGAGAGCGGTGTTCCATTCCTGTCGAAGGTTCCCATGATCGGCTCCCTTTTCAAGACCACGGAAAAGGTGGAGCAGAGGACCGAGCTGGTGATCATGCTCAAGCCCATGGTGGAGAAGGCGGAATAATGGCGGCGCCCAAGAGGATCGGACAACTTTTAAAAGAGAAGGGCCTCATCACCGAGGAGGAGATCAATGTTGCCATTTCCCAGCAGAAGATCACCGGGGATCTCCTCGGTGATACGTTCATCAAGATCGGTTTCGTGTCGTCGGCCGAGGTGGCAAAATCCCTTTCCGAACAGGCCGGCATCCCCTATCTGAACCTTCATGAGTATGCCATATCCGAAGAGGCGCTCAGGCTCGTTCCCAAGGACGTGGCCGAAAGGATCGGTTTCATGCCCATCGATTACAAGGCGGGACGCCTGACGATCGGCATCATCAATCCCAGCAATGTGCTTGCCATCGACACGGCCGCCCAGATCACCAAGATGCCTCCCGAGGTCTTTGTCATTGATTCAGACGCCTATTACGACATGATCGACCGGGCGTACTATTTCATGCAGCACCCCATCGAGGCGAGACTCGATGCGGCGGTCCAGGCCGTGAAGACCGCGGAGACGGTGACGGCTCAGAGCATCTCCAATCTCACGGAGCTCGCCATCATGAATGCGATCCACAGAAAGGCCACGGACATTCATATCGCCCCCGAACTGCAGACCGTCCACGTCTTTTACCGGATAGACGGCGTGCTGCAGCACGGGCTCTGCTACCCCAAGACCGCCCAGAGCGGTGTGATTTCCAAGATCAAGGTCATGGCCCAGCTGGATATCTCGGAACAGAGGCTGCCCCAGGACGGGTCGTTCAGGTTTCCTTTCCTCAATAAGACCTATGAGATGCGTGTCTCCACGGTCCCGGCCATCTACGGTGAAAACGTGGTGATTCGGGTCCTCTCAGGCGCCGGGCCTCTGGTCCGGCTCAGCGCCCTGGGTTTTTTTGAAGAGGAGACTCGGATGCTTCAGGCCCTTTTCAAGAAACCCTATGGGATTATCCTGATCACCGGGCCCACGGGGAGCGGGAAAACGACCACGCTCTATGCCGCCCTGAGGGAGATCAACATCCTTGAGAAGAATGTTCTGACCGTCGAAGACCCCGTGGAGTACAGGCTGAGCTTGGTCAGGCAGACCGAGGTCAACGAGAAGTCGGGATATGACTTCGCCCTTGCGGGAAGGAACTTCATGCGCCAGGACCCCGATGTCATGCTCCTCGGTGAAATCCGGGATGAGGAGACCGCAAAGATCGCCATACGGGCGTCCATCACGGGGCACCTGGTGCTGTCGACCCTTCACACCAACGATGCGATCACCGCGGTTCCGAGGCTGATTGACCTCAACGTGGACCGGTTCCTCCTTTCGTCCTCGCTCCTTGCGATCGTGTCTCAGCGACTTGTCCGGAAGATCTGTTCGTACTGCAAGAAGGAACATCGGCCGACGGAGGAAGACATGCTCAGGCTGAAATTTGCGGGCGCCGATGAGCAGATCGAGACCGCATTTGTCGGAGCGGGCTGCAAGGCATGCAATGGAACAGGGTATGCGGGGAGGATTGCCATAGGGGAAATCATGATCGTAGACGATGAAATCAAAGAGCTGGTATCCACGGCCGCGTCCATCAGGACCATCCGGGATACCATGGTGAAAAAGAAGATGAGATTTCTCCTCGAAAGCGGGATACGAAACGTCAGGAACGGGATGACCACCATCGAAGAGGTATTGAGGGTCGCAGGCTGATGCCGTTTTATCAATACAAAGCCGTCACCAATGAGGGTGTTGAGGTCAAGGGCGTCGTCGAGGCCATGGACTTTGATGACGTCTACCATGCAACCGAAACGTCCGGGCTGTATATCCTGGATATCAGACGGACCCACGCCTATGCTGCGCCGCTCCTGGACCGCTTTCATGCCAGGAGGGTGAAGAGAAAGGACATGATCGAGTTCTCGAACAACCTCGCCGTCATGATCAAGGCGGGTATCCCCCTTCTCACGGCGCTTTCGGATATTGCTGAAACGACCGAGAACGAATATTTTCAAAAGAAAATTGAAACGATTCGGAACACGATCTCCCTGGGCGCATCCTTGGGCGATGCGGTCCGCATGCATGCGGTGATCTTTCCGGATATTTTCATCCGGCTCGTCTCCGTGGGTGAAGAGACCGGGAACCTCGAAGGGAGCCTTCGGGACGTGGCCGGTCATCTTCGGAGAGTCGAAGACCTGGTCTCTGCGATCAAGCGGGCGCTGGTCTATCCCATTTTTGCCTTTACCTCCGCGATGGGCGCCATGATCTTCTGGCTCGTCTATGTCCTGCCGAAGATTCTCTCGCTCTTTCAGGACATGCAGGTGGCGATACCGGGGGTCACCCGGTTCCTCATCGTAGCGAGCCATTTTACGCAGAAGTTCTGGCCGATTCTGATGCTGCTGCCGTTTATCTTCTATGGGATGATCAAACTGATGAAACGGAACAGCAAGGCCGCTTATTATATTGATCTCGCCAAGCTCAAGATCCCGATCATGAAGCTCATTGTAGAGAACAAGATCCTTGGCCTCTTTACCGAGCAGATGAGGATCCTGATCCGGTCAGGGTTGACCATTGACCGTTCTTTGGAACTGGTTTCGGAAATCGTGGGGAATGCCGTCTACATGAACGCGATTACCAGGGCAAGGGAAGAGGTCCTTGCGGGCTCCGCCATTTCGGACGCCCTGAAGAAACAGCGGCTCTTCTCTCCCCTTCTCCTCCGGATGACGCACGTGGGGGAGACCAGCGGGACGCTGGAAGAACAGTATACATTCCTGTCGGAATTCTATATCAAAAAGCTGGACGACATCTCGGAACGGCTCGGCAAGATGCTGGAGCCCATCATCATCATTGTCCTCGGGATCATGTTCGCGGTCATCATCATCGGTCTGCTTCTGCCGGTTTATGATCTGATCTCAAAAATGGGGAAGGTATAATGGACTATCTCACCTACTACGGACTGAACGAAGAGCCTTTCAGGATCACGCCTGACGCAGGGTGTTTTTTCGCGTCCAGGAGCCATCACAACGCCCTCCTTTCCCTGGGGTACAGCACCGACCATAGGGAAGGGTTCTGCCTTGTGACCGGGGAGCCCGGCGCCGGAAAGACCACGCTTCTCAACGTGTTTCTTGAGCAATACCGGGACAAGGCTGAAATCGCCATGGTCCTCACCCCGAGGCTGTCACCCGGAGAATTTCTCATGGCCATGCTCGAGGATCTCGGCGTCCAGTGCGCATCAGCCAACAAGAACGAGGTCATCCGGACGTTCCGGGATTTTCTCATACAGAAGTCTCTTGAAGGGAGGGCCGTGATCATCCTGGTGGATGAGGCGCAGAACCTTCCTGACGAAACCCTGGAGGAACTGCGCCTGCTCTCCAACCTGGAGACCGAAAAGGAGAAGCTCCTCCACATCATCCTGGTCGGCCAGCCGGAACTTGCCGCCCGTCTCCGGTCGCCGCAGCTCAGACAGCTTGATCAGAGGATCATCACGCGCATGAACATTGACCCTCTCGACATCAAGGAGGTCGGGGATTATATTTCCTTCAGGCTGACCAAGGCCGGGAGAGGACACGTCAGGTTCAGGGATGCCGCCATCAGGCGGATTGACCAGTATTCCAAGGGCATCCCCCGGCTCATCAACACGATCACGACCCGGACCCTCATGTCGGCGTTCCTTGAGGAGGCCGGGGAGATCGAGCCGAAACATGTGCAATACGCCGTGCAGAGCCTGAAGCTTGAAGAGAAGAGACGCATCAGAAAGCCCTTGGCGAGGCCCGTGTTTGCGGCCGGGCTCGCGCTGGCCGTGGTATTTTATTTTGTCTCCACGGGATGGGTCAGGTCGTATGCCGGCAGGATCGTCTCCGACGTCCATGCCGAGGCAATGGTTCAGGCCATCAAGTCGTCCCATGTCAACACGGCCCGATCCGATGAACAGCCGATCCAGGCGGAAGCTGAGGCAATCGGGCCCTCCCCGGGAGACTCCGCTCGGCCGGATAAATGCCCGGCTCGGATGAAAGTTGAGGAAATAACAGAATCCCACCCCAAGGTCAACCATCCGGTTCCTTCTCCGGAAGCGGGAAAACAGGAATCCGGTGAAGACGCAAGAGGCGGGATATTCAGTCCTGCTTCGGCGCCTCCCAATGAAATTCAGAATCATGCGGATCAAAATAGGGCGGACCCGATGTCCGCCATGATCATCTCTCATTCAGCGAATGTGCGGGAGACCCCGGGATTGAACGGCGAAAAGATCGCTTATGTCCAGCAAGGTGAGAATGTCCGTCTTAGGAACGAGACGGCCGACGTGGACGGGATTCTCTGGCGCCGGGTGGATCTTGATGACGGCAACTCCGGATGGATCTCCTCGAAGGTGCTCAGGCTCACGTCCGGGGAATGAAGGCGAAAGGAGTTTTATGGTCAATGATGGTCTCCTGAGAACTCCCTCTCCCTCTGATGGGAGAGGGTTGGGGTGAGGGTGAGATTGGATTAGCCTCCCCCTCCCCTCAGTCCCCTCCCACGAGGGAGGGGAAACATCTTATGAAGCCGTATCCTTTATTTCAGCCTGCCAAGACTTTGCTCCGCTTCCTTCTTCACGGACTCTGAAATTAGGGCGGAACGGATGATCCCTGAATAAACACCCATGGCCTCTTCCCTGCGTCCGGAAAGCTCCAGGACCCTTGCCATGTGGATATAGGCATCACTCTCGCCGGTGTTCACAAGGTTCTGATACAGGCTCAACGCCTCTTTAAACTTTCCCTGTTTTTCATACAGAAGTCCGAGGTTGTAGAGGGCATTCCTGTTGTAGGGCTCGGAATCCACGGCGGATTTAAGAAGGCGTTCCGCCGCTTCATTTTTATTCAGTCCTGCAAGGGATACCCCAGAGTTGACCATGGCTGGAACATAGGCGCCGTTGATGGCCAGCGCTTTTCTTGCATACTGCAGGGCGCTTTCATAGACCCCCATTTGGAGAAAAAGAGAGGATATGTTGCTGAGAATCAAGGGGCTGTTCGGATTGTATTTCAAGGCGTTCATATATTCGGCCAGCGCCTCGGGGTATTTTCTCTGTTCCTCAAACTGCAAGGCTGAATAGATGGAAGCGGCCGCCTCCGTATCATTGCCACCGGCCGGGTTTGAGGCCGCGGCCTCTCCACGGGTTTCCTTTACTTCTCTCAGGTCTTCAGCGGGCGGAACGGCTCTTGCGGCCTTTTCCCGGCTGATCAAGGGCGCTTGGCCGGCTTCTTTTCGGGCCGTATCCTCCGGATGTTCTGCAGGCTCAGTTCCTCCGGCTTGGGAGTTCATGGGAGGACCTTCGGCGCCGCTGTTCTCTGTTTCTTCGCCGGTCTGTGGGCCGGGCGCTTTTTCCGGAACAGGGGCCGGGGTATTTTCCCGGTCTGCGGTTTTTACCAAAGGCACGGGCTGATCTTCTTCCTGCTCCCGGGCGGCGGTTCTTGAAGGTTGATGTAATGCGGATACGTCCGGTCCCGGAGCCTTGCCGGTTTTTTCGTGCACGAAATATACAAACCAGGAGCCTGCGGTTATGGAGCAGATGATCAAAAGCCCGATGAAGAGAAAAAGTCCTGAAGTCGTTTTTTTTTCTCTTTTCGGGGAGATCAGCTCTTTCAGCGCAGGGGGAATGTCCTTGTTCCCTTTTAGGGTCCCCTTGGCCTTTGAAAGCAGTTCAGCGAGAAGGCTCATCCGTTCTCCTTTTGTGGCAATCGGCCGCACCTACTGTCAAAATTATAATATAAATAACTTGACGAAACAAGCAGTTAATTATAGAATATG
>Ga0210024_1000658_pt1 | contig 31573 bp, 29 predicted proteins | sample CryGeymeta201525_FD_183988 | JGI IMG/M metagenome (GOLD analysis project Ga0210024, IMG submission 183988) | Groundwater microbial communities from Crystal Geyser aquifers in Utah, USA - Crystal Geyser metaG 2015-25 (SPAdes) (version 2) | ecosystem: Environmental > Aquatic > Deep subsurface >...
TCCCGGGCTTGCGTAGGGTAAAGCTCCAGCTTTGCCGCCCTTGACCGCAGGGGCGCGGCGCCTCACCGCGAAGAGCGGCAAAGCTGGAGCTTTACCCTACGTGGGATTTCGAGAGGTCAGCAGATGACACCAGCAGTGGAAAAGCACCTCAGCGGGGCGACCGCCTACGCCACCGACCTCCTCGGCGACTTGGTCGCAATCGCAACCATCAACCCTCCCGGTGAGAACTACCCCGCCCTGTGCGACCGGCTCCGCCAGGAATTCGGCAACTGGGGGATCGCCCACCGAGAGCTGCGGGTCCCCAAAGCGGCGGTCGCCCGCTTCGATCCGGCGTTGGCCGACTACCCGCGGCCGATGGTGCTGGCCAACTGGGCTGTCGACGCCGGCCTGCCCACGGTGCACTTCAACGCTCACTACGACGTGGTCCGTGTCGGCGACGGCTGGAAGGGCGACCCGTTTGCGCTGCGCGTGGAGAAAGGCCGGCTGTTCGGTCGCGGCACCTCCGACATGAAGGCTGCCATTGTGGCGCTGTTCGTCGCCGTGCGGGCGCTGCGGGAGGCGGGCGTTGAGCCGGCGTGCAACGTCGAGTTCTCGTTCACCCCCGACGAGGAGACCGGCGGCGACCTTGGCCCCGGCTGGCTGTGTCGGAGCGGGAAGATCAGGCCCGACTTGGTGATCGTCGGCGAAGGCGCGTGCAAAGGCAACGTGTGCGTCGCGCACCGCGGGGTGCTGTGGCTCGAGGTGGACGTACACGGGAAGGCCGCCCACGCCGCCGACCCCTTCGGCGGCGCGAACTCCTTCGAGGCGCTGTCGCCGATCATCGACGCACTGAGCACTCACCGCGAGCAACTCGGGAAGCGGCAGTCGCGCTTCCTGAGCGACAAAGGCAAGCCGATGACGCCCACGCTGATGATGGGCGGCCGATTCAACGGCCCCACTGCCGGCAACGTCAACACCATCCCCGACTTCGCCCGCTTCACCATCGACCGCCGCGTCCTCCCGGACGAGAAGCTCGACATCGCCGAACGGCGCCTGCGCGAAGCAATCGAGCGCGGCGCGAAGCGGGCGGGGAAGGTGAAGGTCACCTCGCAAACCCTCCTGCGGGTCGAACCAGCATGGACCTCTTCCCGCTGCCCCGAGCTGAAGGAGTTCGCCCGCTGTTTCCGCAGCGCCAAGCGTCGCGATCCCAACTGCGTCATCACTGGCGGCTTCCTCGACATGCGCTGGTTCCGCAACACCTTGGGCGTGCCGACGATCGGCTATGGAGTGGACGGCAAAGGCGGCCACGCCGCCAACGAGTCGGTGCGGCTCAGCGACCTCCTGGCTACGGCGAAGGTGTACGCGGAAGTGATGTTGCAGTACGGGTACCCTGCGTGAAGTCCGAGGCGAGACAGCCGTCGACCAGGAGACGCCGGAAGGGGGTCGGTCAGCAAGCGGGCGGCATGGACCCGCTGTTGTGGGACGGGCAAGCCAGCTCGATCGACTTCTCGCTGAAAACGTCACCCGTTGACCCCGGAAGCGCTATCGATCGGGAGAGCCTCACCTACCAAGTGCGCCTCGAGCGGCTTGGGAACAGCAGCGCCTTCCGAGTCGATCGAGAGCGTCTGGCGAACTACCACCGAGTGGAGGCCGGCGAGAAGGAGGAGCCGTTCAAGCTGATCGAGCGAGACGGACTCCGCGCCAGGGTGTTTGCTGAGGAAGAACACGGTCTGGTTGCACCGGAGGAGTCCCTCTCGGAAGAAGAGACGCTGCTCTCGATGTCGGCCGGTCCGTTTGCCGCCAACAAGCACATCCCGCCCTTTTGAGCGGAGCTTGCTGGTTGGTGTGTGTACCACGACTTGCACGTGAACCAGGATGCCGCCATCCGGCAGGCTGCCGTCGCCCGAACGGAGAAGCGAGTGGCGCCAGACGGGCAGAACCTGACACAGGTGCTGCATACGCTGTACACCAACAACCGCGACTTCAAGAAAGACATCGATCTGGCGATGCGGGCGGCATTCGGCGACGACTACGAGGAACTGGTGTTCCCGCCGGCCGCGGATCAGCGCGTGCAGCTTCGCGTCCGCTGGAAGAGCCTCCGGCGGGAACAGTCGGCGGCCGATCTGTCCGATGGCACACTACGGTTCCTCTTCCTCCTGATCGTCTTGACCTCACCTTGGCCACCTCCGCTCATTTGCCTCGAGGAGCCGGAGACGGGACTGCACTTCTCCATGCTACCCATCGTCGCCGAGCACGCAGTGGACGCGGCGGAACGCGTGCAGGTGATCCTGACGACCCATTCGCCCCAGTTCCTGGATGCGTTTGGCGAGACTCGGCCCGCGACCACAGTGGTGAAGTGGGCGGAAGGTCAGACGGTCCTGGCCCCGTTGGCGGCCAACGAGTTGGAGACTTGGCTTCAGGAGTACTCCCTTGGGGCGCTGTTCGAGTCGGGCGAACTGGAGGACCTGGGATGAAGTTCGGCCTCTTCGTGGAGGGGTACACCGAGAAGTCACTGCCCTCGTTCCTGAAGCGATGGTTGGACAGGGAACTGCCGCAGCCCGTTGGGCTCAAGGTGGTGCGGTTCAACGGCTGGGCGGACCTCCTCCGGGACGCACCTGAAAAAGCTACTGGACGAGATGGTCCTCATGGCGAGGACTGCGCCCACATGCTGAAGGGGTGCATCCCGCGATTACGGGGGGGCGGAATGCTCCCCTCGGTTCACCTCGTAGCGCAGCCCCTTGTGGGCGTCACCGGTGCGCGGGGTGACGCCCATAGGGGCTACGCTACTGGGGCCCCGTAATCGTGGGATGCACCCTGCTGAAGCTCCTCCTCCCCTGCGCGCTACTCCTCTCACTGCTGTCGACCGCCGCAACTTCCGCCGACCACCGCGCGCGCTTCTGCGGGTTCGGCGGCGACGGCGAGTTGCTGACAGGTTTGCATACGCGCTGGCCGACGCTGGAGTACTGCCGCGCTTACGCCGATTCGGAAGTGCCCCAGATGAAGCTGCTGGCGCAGGCGGCCAAGGAGCTGGGGATTGTCTACTCCCTGCAGTCGGTGGCGCCCGCCTTCCCCGCGGGCTACCTGGACGAGCACAAGTGCTGGGCGGTGGACTTTCTCGGGCGGACGCCCCCGCAGCTTGGGTTCGCGCACCCCGCTGCCGACTACTGCCATCCGGCGACGGTGGCCGCGCTGAAGCGCAACCTCGACGTGGCGCTGCGCGAAGTGGGAGCGGCGTCGTTCACGATGGTGGACTACGTGTGGCCATACCTCGGCGGCAGGTGGGGGTACTCCGAGGCGGACCTCGCGGCCTACCGGGCGGCGCTCCGGGCTGACGATGGCGGGTTGCGGGTCATCGACGCCGAGGGCGCCCGGACCCTCTCCTTCTGGGACTACTTCCACGAACTGTCGGGGCTTCACTTCAGACCGCAGGAGGTGGGCTGCGCGTCGTGGGACAAGTACGTCCCCGCCCGCCCCAACGAGAGTGGGCCGGACGCGACGCCGGAGAAGCGCCGCAGCCTGTTCCTCTTCTACGGGCTCTACCACTACTGCTGGCTGCGGTACGCCCAGGAGTGCGGCGAGTGCGCGCAGTCGCTCGGGGGAGAGCTGCAGGCCTCACTGAACCCGGAGAACTTCGGCAACGGCACCGACCTGCTGACGTGGGGCCGGCTGCACGGAACGGGCGAGCCGTGGCTGGAGCAGTGGGGCTCGGCCTGGATTGCCGTGGCCGCGTACCACAACCTGTGGTACTTCGCGCGCCCGTTCCGCGAGTCCGGCAAACGTTTGGGGCTGATCGGCGAGACCGGAGCGGCCGGGGGCTCTCCTGACTCCGGCTTCGGCCCGGCGCGCCCGCACTACTGGGATGCCAAGGCCAACTACGCGATCACCTACGCCCAGGCCGCCGCCGGGCAGTTCGACGACCGCGAAGAGGACTACATTTGGGCGCCCCTCAAGGAGATGCAGGACCCCGGCGGGCTCTACGCCAACTTGTGGGACGGGTACGAGAAAGCCATGGACGGGTTCCTCAAGTACGGCGAGGACCAGGCCGTCCGCCCGCCATGCGATGTCCTCTCCATCTCCACCCGTTCCGTCCTGTACCACGCCGACAGCTCCGACTACGCGACCTCCCAAGCATACAGCCTGTCCGGTCCGCTGGTAGACCTTCACTACGACCACCACCAAGGCTACTTCCCGCTGCCTCGCCGCGTGCTGAACGACCACCGCGTGCTCCTCTTCTCACCGTGGGAGTACCCCGCCTACGCGGCCGACGACGTGCGCGAATGGCTGGCGGGCTCTCCCGACCGCGTCCTCGTCACCCACTCCTTCGCCCCCACGCGGGTCTGTCAAGGGCTGAACCAGGGACCAGTGCCGGAAGTTGACGACCCCGCCGCGGCGGCGGCCTTCGGGCTGCACGGGCTCCGGCAGACGGCCGTGCGGGAAGGCGAGATCACCTTCATCGCCCCCGAGTGGCAGGGGCGCTTCGCGTTGCCCGTGGGCAGACCTTGGGTGCGGTAGGCGACGGTGAGGCTGTGCGGGGGGAAGGCTTTCTCGCGGGCGTTGTTGTCTGCAGTCTTGGCGCCGGTCTCCGCCAGGAAGGCGGCCCGGTTCCTACTTCAGTTCGCTCGGACTCAACGGCATCACCAGGCTGATGAGCGACTTCCCGTCCTCGGTCAAGTCGGACTCATCGATGAGCTGCCACACCAGATCTTGCTTGTCCGACTCAGAAAGGCCGTCGAAGCGCCGCGATACGACCACCACATGGAGGTTGTCCTGGTAGCCGTCGGACACGTCCACCGTATCCGTGGGGAACTCAGCCCGGAACGCCTGCGCAATTGTGCGCTTGGCCTGCTCCCGGGACTGCTTGGCGAGGGTCGCTTGGCTTGGTTCGGCCATGGTGTTGCCACAAGGGAATCGCGTGTGCTCACGAGGCAAACGGCCGGAGGGCATCCACAGCAACACGCGCCCTGCGAGTTCACGCCTCCTGCAGCGCGTAGACGGGCACTTTGACCGTGCGGCTCGGCTTTTCAGGGGCCGCCATTGCGGTCTCCATGCCACGTGCCGCCTTGAGACCGACGTACTGCTCTCCACAGTGCTCGCACACCTTCGCCGGGACCGCGTCAAACAGGCCGATCTCGTCGCCGCGTTGGCGCACGACCCGCACGCGCGCGGTAGTGAGTCGTCCGCCACACATAAAACAGGTTGTCTTCATGCTTGAGGGTGTCATGGCGCCGCGACTTCTTCCGTTACGTCCAGGGGTGGCAGCAGATCCTCAAGGGCTGACACGAGTTCTGGCAGGTCTTCTTGCACGATCTGCCAGAGGGTGTCCAGGTTGGTGTCGAAGTACCGGTGCACTACGCGGTCGCGCAGTCCCACCATCTTGCGCCAGGGAACCTGCGGATGGAGGTCTCGCTCCGCGTCCGACACGTACCGTGCGGCCTCGCCGATGATGGTGAGGAGGTGGCAGAGCGATAGGGCCAGCTTCCGATCCGTGGAGAGCGCGTCGCGGCTCTGGCTTTGAGCCAGTGCCATCGCTTCATGCGCGGCGTCCAGAATGTGTTGGAGTCGCCACCGGTCATCCTGCGACATAGTGCACCTCGGCTGTGTCGAGCACCTGCCGGCGGAAGTAGCGACTGATCTCCTGTGGCGTCCGCAGGTCCACCTTGCGGCCGCCGACCATGTTGGAGAGCTCCTCTTCCATGTCGAACAGCCGGAAATGGCCCGGCGTGCGGTCCGGCTCAAACTCCACCAGCACGTCTACGTCGCTGTCCGGCGTGAAGTCCTCCCGCAGCACCGAGCCGAACAGCGACAGCTTGCGGACATGGTGCCGGCGGCAGAAGTCAGCGATCCGGTCATCAGGCAGGCTGACACTGCTTCGGTTCACTGCGGTCCCTCCTTCACGAAGTCGCGCCCTGACTCGCACGCATGGTGCCCGATTGTAACACTCGCGGCGCCCTGTATCACATGAGGGACGCGACAATTGGGTTCTTCACGGAGTATCGAGGAGGACCGGCGAAAATGGTTCCTCCCACAATCCCGGACTCCCGCCGCAGGCGCCCTGGTCAGTTGCTCCCGAGTGACCACTTGTCGCGAAGGTAGTTCTGGAGCGCGAGCAGTTCGTCGAACCGCAGTTGACGGTCGAAGACGAGCACTTCTGCCAGGTCGCCAAGGAAGCCCTGACCGGTTCCTTGCGCGGAGTTGGCCAGGCTGAAGTTGTCGAGTGCCACACCCGCAGGGAACTGGCTCAGGAAGAGGCGCGGCTTGAAGGGCGTCGGCTTGTCGGCGTTGGGGCGCATGAGGCTGAAGTTGGGGGTCACCCAGTCGGAGCCCTCGCCGGACCACGACACAAAGAGCCGTTGCCACGGTTTGGTGGCAGTGCTCGCCGAGCCGGCCACGATCAGGACCGTGGCCGCCCCCTTCTCGGGGCGCAGGGAACCGACGGTGAGAGCCGACTCGCCAGTGCAGTGGACGACCGTCCTCCCCATGCCTGCGGCCGGTGCAAACCCCTTCCCCGCCGCAGCCGCGGGGCCGCTCTTTCGCCGGTCGTGCCAGCGCGTCAGGGCGCCATTGGTCTGGTCCAGCGTGCCTTCTGCCGACGCGTCGAGCCAAAGCAGCAGCCCGCTCTCGATCATGCTGCCTTCCGTGACTGGCGCCTGCGGCGCAAAGGCGATGTCGGGGCGGAGGGTGGGGTGTGGGTCCCAGTCCGCGCCCGGCCGCCAGAGCGTGCCGCCCCGTTCGTAGGCGCCGAGGTCGGGCGCCGCGCCGACGAAGCCGTCGGTGATCCCGGGGAGGACGACGCCCGCATCGACAGCCTTCGAGTTTGCTGTCGGCACGCCGTCGGCGTCCACGGCGCCGGTACCGTTTGCTTCAGGCACGGCGCCCTTCTCCCCTGAGATCACCTGCCCCGGATCGTTGGCGTCGAACTGAGCGAGAAGCAGGTTGTTCACAATCCGCGTGCCGGTTTGGTCAGGCGAGTAGGCGTGGTACGCGAAGGTGCCGAAGGCCTTGGGGCATTGGGCGATGGTGTTGTTGGCGACCAGGTGGTTGTGGGCCTCGCAGTTGAGGGTGATACCCGACGAGCCGCAAGCCCACACAACGTTGTGGTGAACCACGAAGTCGCTGCAGAAGTTGTCCAGGTAGATGCCCACCGTGTGCTCCTGGACACTGTGGTGGACCCAGTTGTAGGCGATAACGCTGCCTTTGCCCTCCGTGCCCCAGGCGTAGGTTGCCCCGGCGTCATCGTTGAGCATGACTGCATGGTGCAGGTCGCAGTAGGTGATCCGCAGGTTCTCCGCTTTGTGATGGAGGATCAGGTCGCGTCCCGACCGGTAGAGGCTGCAGTGGTCGATGACCGTGCCCTTCGTCCCAATCACCTGCAGCGCCCCCTCGTAGGTCCCCATGTAGCCGAGGTCGTGCAGGACGCAGTGGGTGAGGGTATTGCCCTCGCCCTTGATGTCGAGTCCCGTGCCGGCGGTGTAGGCGACGTGACACCGCCGCAGGGTGTTGCGGTTGCCACTGAGCCGGTTCGTCGGATGCGGAGGGACTTGCTTGGCGGTTCGCGTGAAGTCGTTGCTGTAGAAGCTGGTGATGTTCTCCAACAGACAGTCGTTGGCGTCGGTCAGGTCGAACGCGCCGCCGAAGAGCTCAAGACCGCTGACCACGAGGTGGCTGCACCCCTGCAGCACCAGGACCTGGTCGCGGGCTTTGACCTCGAGCCGCAGTTCGGCCGGCGCCTTCCCTGGAGGCGGCAGGAAGTGCGTCAGTCCCGTCGTCGCGTCGGCGAACCACTCGCCGGGAGCGTCGAGCGCGGCTAACGAGCCGACCAGCAAAAAGCGGTTGCCAGCTTTGGGCTTGAACGCATCCCCTTGGTGGTACTGGTCGCTGTGGGGCTCAAAGGGCGGGTCGAACGCCAGCGACTCGCCCGGCCGATAGTCCTTGATGCGCGCCGTCTCATTCGTCCACGCGCCGCCACGCCAGATCAGCGCATAGCCTCCGTTGAAGTCGCCGGGAGGCAGCTCCCGGCAGACGAGCTTCTCGTACCCCGTTCCCTCTTCGGCCTGCACGCACGGCCGGTCCATGAGATCGCCGTAGGCGCCGTTGGGCCAGTGGGCCTCCCGAGCCATCTGCCCGTCAAAGAAGAGCTGCGCCGGGAGCGGGACGATCCGCGCGACGTAGACGCCATTCTCCTGCTTCGTCCAGTCAGCTTCCAGCGGCTCTGTCGCCGAGAGCACGACCCGCTCGCCTGCGGCCGCCTGGATCCGGATCGGCTTTCCCGGTTCGCCCGAGCGCGGCACAACCAGGACCTCGCGGTAGACCCCCTCATGAATGGTGCAGACATCACCGAGGCCGAGCTGTGCGGCGGCCTTGGCGAGCGTGCGGAAGGGCGCACCCGCCGTGCCCGGCGCGTCGTCGGATCCGGCGGGGCTCACGTGGTACTCGGCGGCGAGCCCGGCATGGACGAGGGCGCAGAGCAAACAGATCACGAGGGCGAGGTGTTGCTGAGGGGGGTGCATCATTCAGAAGACTCCTTCGAGAACACGTCCCATCTCTCGTAGGGCGGCATCCCCATGCCGCCCGTCCACCGCACGCAGAGGGCAACGACGGGCGGCATGGGGATGCCGCCCTACAGAAATTCATTCTCTGCCAGTGCCTTCGCCTCCTGCCGGCCGCCTCGACTGGCCGCTGGCGACCGACCTTGATACCGATCCACCAGTCTGCTACTCTGGTGTGCGACTGACGACATGAGACGAGGAGCCAAACACGGAGCCGTCATGAGCGAACCGAAGGTTGCCCGGAACTACTTCGGGGGCAAATGGGTGCGTTCGAGCGACGAGAAGCTGCTTGAGGTCGAGAACCCCTCCACGGGTGAAGTGATCGGGCGGGTGGTTCTGTCGAGTGCCGCCGACGTGGACCGTGCTGTCGAGGCCGCGCGCGGGGCGTTCGGGCCGTGGAGCCGGACCCCGCTGCCGGGGCGCGTCTCGTCGCTCTACGCGCTCAGGGGCCTGCTGCTGGACCATCAGGAAAAGATCAGCCGCACGCTCTGCGCGGAGATGGGGAAGTCGCTCCCGGACGCCCGCGCCGAGATGAACCGCACGGTACAGAACGTCGAAGCCGCCTGCGGGATGCCCATCCTGCAGCACGGGGATAAGATGATCGGCTCGGCTGCCGGGATCGACGGTGAGGTGATCCGGCTGCCGCTGGGCGTGTTCGCGGCAATCACGCCGTTCAACTTCCCGGCGATGGCGCCATTCTGGTTCCTCCCGTACGCCCTGGCCACCGGCAACACGTTCGTGCTGAAGCCCTCCGAGCAAGTGCCCCTGACCATGGCGCTGATCGCCGACCTCTTGGACCAGACCGGTCTCCCCCCTGGCGTGTTCAACCTCGTCAACGGCGACAAAGCCGCAGCCGAGGCGCTTGTGGACCACCCCGGCGTCAGGGGCGTGTCGTTCGTGGGCAAGTCGTCAACCTGCCGAGCGGTGGCTTCGCGGTGTGTCGCGCTCAACAAGAGATGCCAGGCCATGGGTAGCGCCAAGAACCACTTGGTCGTCATGCCGGACTTCTCGAAGCTCGACCAACTCATCCGCAACATGAGTACGTCCTGCTTCGGCTGCGCCGGGCAGAGGTGCATGGCCTCGTCGGCAATCGTGGCCATCGGCGACGAGACGTACCAAGCGGTCACCGAGAGGTTCGTCGAGGACTCGAAGAGGTTCCTCGTCGCAAACCCGTTCGACCCAAGCGTCGCCGACGAGCCGATGCTCATGGGCCCGGTAATCTCGGCCGACGCCAAGCGGTTCATCGTTGACATGATCGCAAGAGGAGTGGCCGAAGGAGCGACTCTGGCGCTGGACGGACGCGACGCAGTCATCCCCGGCGGCGAGAACGGTCACTTTCTGGGCCCGACGGTCTTCACCGACGTCAAGCCCGGCATGGAGATACATCGGACGGAGCTGTTCGGACCGGTGGTGGTCATTCTCAAAGCCGCCAGCCTCGACGGGGCGATCTCGATCATCAACGAGCATCAGTATGCCAACGCGTGCTCAATCTACACGCAGAGCGGCCACTACGCGCGCAAGTTCAAGCTCGAAGCCGAGTGCGGAATAATCGGCGTCAACGTGGGCATCCCCGCACCAGTGCCCTTCCTGCCCTTCGGCGGAATGAATGACTCGATGGTCGGCGACGTGAAGATGCAGGGCAAAGCAGCCGTCAGCTTCTTTGCGGCCGACAAGGTGATCGTCGAACGATTCGGGTTTGGTGAGTGGTGAGTGGTGAGTGGTGAGTGGTGAGTCGCCTGCGATGCCCCATGCTGCGCACGCGCTCCTGACCGCTCACTACTCACCAATCACCAATCCCCACTAACCAGCAACTTCACTTGGCCGCGCCGGGAGGTACGCAACAGTGACGAAGGACCCCGCCAACCCGGTGTTCACCGGTTCGGGCGAACAGTGGGACCGCCGCGGGGTGCGCGAGGCGGAGATCCTCAGAGGACCCTCGTACTACGACATCTTCTACGGCGGCGCTGACGGCAAGACCTGGCGAATCGGGCACGTCCGCACGCGCGACTTCCGCACCTTCGAACCGAATCCCCACAACCCGATCTTCACTCCCGCACCTGACCCGGACGCCTGGGACTGTGACGGTCTCCTTACGCCGCAGGTGTTCCCGATCAACGGAACGTACTACATGCTCTACGCCGGCATGAAGGGACGGGAATGGCAAAGCGGACTCGCGGTGGCTCGGCCCTGACCGGCCCCTTCTCCGGCTCGCCGCGGATTGGCGGGACCGGCCGCGAGGACGACCTCACTTCTCCACGAGCTCGATGTCCCCGACATAGAGGAAGGCGTAGCCCGTGTCGTCGTTTGGGCCCGGGTCCACGGTGAAGCGGAGCGTCACCGTGCCGGACTGCTTCAGTTCCACCGTGTGCCGCTTTTCCTGTACGCCGGCGAGGCTGACTCGATAGAGGTCTCTGAACGGACCCTCTGCGTCCTTGAGGGAGACGATGAGGGTGACGCCGTCACCCATCCCGTTGTCCTTGTATACCCGCGAAGGTTGGGAACACACCGAAGTCCCGGTGCGACTTCGGCTCCGTCTGGGAGAATACCCTCTGTCCTACGTCTGCTGCACGCCTGCCGGGGAAGTTCCGCGAACTTCCACTTCGGTGTGTTCCCAACCTTCGCGGGTATACGTTGACCAGTCCAACCCCCAGGCTTCGGACGCTGGCGAGGGAACAGCTCAACAGCCGTTCCAGACCATCAACCGTGCGGCCAGGGCGGTGACGGCGGGGGAACGCGTTCTTGTCAAAGCGGGAATCTATCGCGAGGAAGTGCAGCCGCTCCGCGGCGGCGAGGGTCCCGACAGGATGGTCAGCTTCGAGGCGAAACCCGGTCACGCAGTGATCATCCGCGGGTCGTGCGTTCTGCCCAAGGCGTGGAGACCATCGCCCAGCCCGCCGGCCGCGGCTGCGCCTGCGCTGTGGACGCTCCGGCTGCCGAAAGCGGAGTTCGCCAAGTGCAACCCTTTCTCACTTCGGAACCTGGACGAACGCGACGGCCACACTCACCCGTGGGAAGCGTCGGAAGCGGGCGCCAAGACGGCGCCGTACACCCACAGGCGGGGTCTGTTGTTCCAGGAGGGCCGGCGGCTACGGCAGGTCACCCATCGCGAGGAGCTGGCCGGTGAGGAGGGAACCTACTGGGTGGAGGACGACGGCTGGGTGCTCCATGCTCGCCCGTTTGGAGGGACCGACCCCAACACGGTGCTGATGGAAGCCACCAACCGGAGGCAGTGTTTCGCGCCCAAAGCGCCGGGCGTATCCTCCGTGCGGCTGCAGGGCTTCCTGATCGAGCAGGTCGGCAACGCCTTCTCGTATCCGGTGGAGGCCGCCGTTTCGCCGAGTGGCGGGCGCCACTGGATCATCGAGGACAACGTCATCCGGCACGTCAACGCGGACGGGATCAACTTGGGTGGCTATGTCTGGATCTGGGGAGGGGATCGAGCGTCCACCAACGGCTGGGACTGCTTCGTGCGCCGGAACACCCTCGCCGACTGCGGCGTCAGCGGCCTCAAAGGACTCACGCCTGTCAACTGCGTCATTGAAGACAACGTCCTCGACCATATCGGTTGGCAGAACGTCGAACTCGGATACGACAACGGAGGCATGAAGCTGCTGGTGTGCAAGAACGCCCTGGTCCGGCACAACCTCGTTCGGGACGTTGTGGCGGGCCCCGGCATCTGGCTGGATTGGGACAACGCCAACTGCCGGGTGAGCCAGAACGTCGTGGTGGACGTACAAAGCAAGGGAGGCGGCATCTTTCTCGAAGCGTCCGAGCAGACCAACTGGGTGGACCACAACGTGATCTGGAACATCGAAGGCAACGGGGTGTACCAGCATGACTGTGATGGGTTGCGGGTGTTCAACAACCTGATCGGCCATTGCACCGACGCGGCAGTGCGCATGCAGGTCTGCACCACGCGGAAGCGCAACGGGCAGGAGGTCACCTGCAAGGGGAACGAAGTGCGCGACAATGTCCTGGTGGACAACCGGCTGATCCTGTTCCTCGGCGACCCCGACAACAGCTCCGACCACAACGTCATCGGCGACAGCCAGTCCCCCGGCGCTCTGGCTGCCTGGCAGCAGTCCTCAGGCAAGGACGCCCACAGCCAACAGAGGCCCCTCCAGATTACGCTCGACCGCGCGACGCTCAACCTTGGCTGGGCCGCACCGGAGGCGTTCACGGCGAGACCGGGAGCGCTTCCCGGTCCATTCACGAAGGACGTGCTGCTCAGTGGCACCATCCGGTTGTTTGAGGCGCTCAATTCACCCCGGGACGGGGCAGCAAGCTAGCCAGGCTTGGGAAGAGAAGGCTCGCAGGGCCACCTCTTCCCGGACATCCAATCGAGAAGGTGTTCCCGTGCGACTGAACTTGAGTGTGCGGCTTGCCGTACTCTGCGCGATCGTGCCGGTTGCGGCGCGGTCGGCTGAGTTGTGGCGCGACGACTTCCGCGCGCCCAAGACCTACGAGCGCTGGGGGCCGCGCTGCTGGACGGCGACTGAAGGGGAGCGGCGCTTCAGCACCGCCCAGGGCCCGGCCTGGTTGATTCCCAGGTTGGATGAGTCGGTGCAGGCCACCGCCCGCACCCGCGTGCGTGTGGCGAAGCGCCTGGCGGATGGGTATGTGTGGGCCGGCGTGATCCTCCTGGCCACCGAGGACAACTTCTGGGAACTCATGCTCGTGGAAAGCCCGGGGGGGAAGCGCTACTTTGAGCTGATCGAGCGCCTGAACGGCCTCCATCAGGCGCAGATTGCAGACGGGCAGCTCGGCACCCGATTGGCGGGCGAGACCAGTGGCGCCTTGGCGACCTGGGAGCACGGTTCGGAGTACGAACTCGAACTGTCGCTGACGCCTGAGGCGATCGTCGGCACGGTCACCGACCCGAAGACGGGGAGCTTCTGGCGTCGCAGCTACGTCCTGGCGGGCGGCCGCGCAGTCAAGCGGGGCCGGCTGGGGATGACCGTGACAGGGCTTGCCGGGGCGTTTGGGGCGTTCACGGTGGAGGGCGCCCTGGCGCCTGAAGAGGCGAAGTGGGACGTGCCCTCAGGACGCGCGGGAACGGTGGCGATCATCGCCGACGAGACGGGTGCGCTGGCCGGGCAGTGGGCCGAGATCCTCACCCGCGAGGGGTACGGGGTGCTCACGGTTTCCTGGGCGGAGTTGCTGCGCGGCCCGTTGCCGCGGGTGGACCTGCTCGTCCTGGCCGATGCCCGGCGCCTGCCGATCGAGGCGCGCGAGGCGGTAAAGCGCGAGATGCGTAGCGCGGGGAAGGTCCTTGCCCTCGGCGCGCCGGCGTTCACAGAGGTGCTCGCCCATACGGCCACCGGTTGGGTTACCGCGGAGAACTACTCGGAGTCCCTTCTCGGCCAGCTCAAGCCGACCCCGCTCAAGCTCAGCGGCCAATGGCAGCGCGGGGCGCAGTTCGTGACCAAGCGCTCCACCATCGAACCGACTCCGGGTGAAGGGGAAGGAGCGTGGAAGCTGAGCTTCGACTATGAGGGCTGGGACGGTTTCCGGACGGAGGTGGCGGGGGCGTTCCCCGATGACCGGGGCGTGTTGACCTTCTGGGCGCGGGGCGACGAGAACACTTCGCAGATGCTGGTTGAGTGTGGGGAGAAGGACGGCTCGCGGTGGATCGCCACAGTGCCGCTCACCACGAGTTGGCGGCCAATCGTGCTGCGGGCGCAGGACTTCCCGTTCTGGAAAGACTCGCCCGCGAACCGCGGCCAACCAGGCGACCATCTGCACCCGGCGAACCTCGCGAGCCTCACCTTGGGGCTCGCGGGCAGCCACACGAAGAAGGTGCTGGCTGGGCCGCACACGCTGTGGGTGAGGCAACTGGCAACAGCTCCCGACCCCGGAGACGACGAGTTGGACTTCTCGGTGCCGGAGATCGAGGCGGTCTCGCCGTCGTACAAGCTGTTCCCGCTGAAGTCGCCCCTCCGGCTGACGCCCAGCCCCGAGCAGGCAGTATTGGGGCCGGACGCGGCGCTGACGTACACGGGCGCCGCCTACTCGCCGGTCTGGCGGGTGCGCGGCCGCGGCTGGGGCCGAGAGCCGGCCGCACGGTGGGTGCCGCTGCTTGAGGCGCGAGATGACAAGGGGCAGCATCGCGGCGCGCTGCTCTCCTTGGTGCTCGGCGCCGCCGCCAACCCGGATGCCATGTGGGCGAGCGCGGGCGTGGCCGCGCCCGAGACGGCGCTGAGCGACCCGAAGCTGCGCAGCGCCGTCGTCGCCACCGCGAAGGCGATGACGGCCGGGTGCTTCTTGTTGGAGGGCGGCGCGCCGTACTTCTCGTGTGCGCCGGGCGAAACGATGACGTTTGGAGCCGAGGCGCTGAATGCGGGCCGGGCGCCCCGGGAGCTATCCCTTGGGGGAGAGATCACGCCGGCCAACCAGCGGGCGGGTGCCAGGCAAACACTGCCAGCCAAGACCCAGACGATTGCGCCCGGCAGCCGCGCCACAGTGACTTGGTCTGAGCGTGCGCCGCAAACCCCCGGCACGTACACAGTGACCGTGACGCTGCGGGAGGGCGACAGGGCCCTCGACAGGATCACGCACGAACTCACCGTCGCGGCGCCGCGCAAGCCCTCCGACGACGACTTCGTGCGCGTGCAAGGCAGCCAGTTCAGGCTGCACGGCAAGTCCTGGTACTTCAAGGGGATCAACTACTACCCGACGTCAACGGCCGGCCGCCCGCTGGGGGCACTCACCTCACGCGAAGTCTACGATCCCGAGATTCCGGAGCGCGACCTCTCCTGGATGCAGTCGGTGGGGATCAACGCGATCAGCGCCGTCTACGCCCTGCAGCCGCCCGACCCCGCCGCTGCGGGCGCGTTCCGCGATCAGCTCGACTTCCTCGACCGCTGCGAGCGCCACGGCATCAAGGTGTTCCTCTTCATGCCCAACGCCCGTCCGTTCGCGGGGGCGAACGTGGCCTGGGTGAAAGACTACCTTGCCAAGGCTGGGATCAAGGACCATCCGGCCATCATGACCTGGGAGCTGTCGTGGGAGCCGATCCACGGATCCTGGGGAGTGCCCAGCGGGCTCGAGTTCATGCAGGACCCGTGGAACGCGTGGGTCGCGCAGCGCTATGGGTCACTCGACAACGCAGTGACGGACTGGGGATTCCGGCCCGAGCTGACGAAGGACGGCAAGCTGCCGGTGCCGACGCAAGAGATGACGCTGAAGCACGGGGCGTGGGATCCGCTGGTCGCCGCGTTCCGTCGGGCCTGGAGCGATGTCTTCAGCCAGGCGTACCGCGAGATCGTGAGCGACTTGCGCAGCTACGACCCGCGGCACCTGATCTCGTTCCGGTTTGGGGCCTGCAGCATACCCGGCGGGCAGGCGTTCGCGCACGCACACTCGGTGGGCGTGCTCAAGCACGTGGACTTCATGAACCCCGAGGGCTACAGCCTCAGGAAGGGCTGGGGGCTGCCCACCCCCGCGGAAGACCTCCGCCGCGGCGGAGTCATCACCCTCTACTTTCGGCACTTCTCGGGCGAGAAGCCTGTCGTGTGGATGGAGTTTGGATACACGGTGAACGGCATCCACGAGCCGTGGACGCCGGGCCGCTTGCACGTCAAGCCCGAGGAGTTGGCCAACCAGGTTGCGGAATACGAGGCGCTGTACGCCATGTTCATCGAATCAGGGGCGAGGGGAGCCGCGCCCTGGTGGCTGCCGGGCGGCTTTCGGCTGGGTGAGAACAGCGACTTCGGGGTGCTTGAGCCGGAGGGCTCGGAGCGGCCGGTATGCCAGGTGATCCGCAAGTACCTGCCGCAGTTCGACACGGTGCGCCACGATCCGCAGACGGCGCATATCGAGATGGACCTCGACGCGCACTACGCCGACGCCTGGCAAACGTACTCCGACGAGTACCTCAAGCTGGTCAAGGCCGGGCAGCGCCCAGATGTGCGAACGGCCGGCACCGGCACGGACTCGGCCAACTGCCCACTCACCGCCGTCGGGAACCGGCCGTACAGCGGGACGAACCCGCCGATCTACCTGAACGCCGAGTTCAACGCTCTCGAGATTCGCTGCGGCTCCGGCCCATGGCGCAGCGTCAAGGAGGGGGAGACCGTCACCGTGACAGAAGGGCAGCCGGTGTTCTGCCGCGCCTCGGCCGGCAACCTGGCAGAGGCGAAGTGGCTGGCGTCGCCGGACGGTCAGCCAGGTGGCGTCTACCTGGCGGGGCGCAAGGCGTACGGGCTGGAGTTCGCGGCACCCATCGAGAGAGACACGCCGTTCCTGAAGGACGCGGCCGTGAAGGAGTTCGTCCTTCTCCCCCAGGCGCGCGGCGAGGTGAACGTCTCCTTCGAGATGAGCGCCAAGGGACGCGCGTACTTCGGCGAGCGGCGGACAGTCCGGCTTGTTGCAGCACAATGAGACCTTGCCTCATCCGTTGCCGCCCTGAATCCGTTGGGCCATTCCTCCGGACGGCGGCTCCCAACGGATTCAGGGCGACAGCGGATGGAAGACTTGGTGCACCATCCCCCCGGATTGTATGGAGGCTGACATGAATAGCTTCATCCCTTGCGGAGTCCTTCGGATCGCCCTCTGGACCGGCGTGGCCGTGCTTGTTGTAGCGGCGAGCGCCACGGCTGAGGACGGCGGCCCAACGACTCTTGCTGCCAGTGCCTACGGTGGCTCCCTGAAGACTGCCCTCGCCGCCCTCGGTGACGCGCCGGGCACGCTGCTGGTCGATGGCACGCTGGAGTGCGATGCCCCGGCTGTCCCCGCCAACGTCGACCTCGTCGTCCCCAGGGGAGGGCGGCTGGCTCTGGGCGCCACCCCGCTGAAGGTAGAGGGCACACTCTCCGCCGGCCGCTACGAGATCTTCTCTCCGACGGGCACCGTGACGGGGCTGAAGGACCCCTGCCCCGAGTGGTTCGGTGCTGGCGGGCTCGGAACGACGGACGACACCGCGGCGGTCCAGCGGGCTATTGACTCCATTGGCGACCGTCTCGGCAGCCGGCTGCTGCTGGGCGGGAAGTACGCAGTGACCAGCCTGCTGGTCACCCACTTCGGCTTCATGATCCAGTCCGAGAACGCCTGGTTGGTGGCGCGGCCGGGCAAAGCCGACTACCTGTTGCGCTTCACGCCCTCCGCACCCGAGACTTCCTCTACATTCGCAACTTCGCCCCTGACCGGTGGCCGATGGGCGACCCCAAGGGGCTCGACGACCCCAACAGCAGCCCGCCTTCCTATGAGGAGCTGTGCGAGGACACCATGGTCGCCTACCCCGACATGGACGCCAGCCCGACGAAGGCGTGGATGATCTACCACCGCGGCGAGACCGACGTGGCGGAGCTCTTCGAGAAGGGCTTCGGGAGGTTCCCCGCAGAGGAACTCTACGACTTGCGGGTAGACCCGCATCACTTGCGCAACGCGGCAGCCGATCCGGCATATGCGTGCACGCTCAAGGAACTGTCGGCTCAACTGAGGAACCTCCTGCACCTGCAGCGCGACCCGCGCGTGCTGGAGCAGATGAAGGCAGCAGCGGACGGCGGTCTCAACCTGGCGATTCGTTGGTCTGCGGATGGGGAGACCAAGAACGCTGTGGCGGCCGCCGATGGCACGGCACGCCTCCGAATCCGCTCGTGTCTCGACGCTGCCCAGGCTGCCGGCCTATGGGTCATTGAGGCGCCTCTGTTCGCCAGTAAGAGACGCTTGTACGCCGGCCGCTCCGACTTCCATGACCTCATCACGAGCTTCCTCTCCGCCCCGCTGACCACGTTCGTGAACGCCGTCAAGGACCACCCGGCGCTCTTTGGTTACTATGGTCCCGATGAGCCGGGCGAAGGGCAGCGGGCAGACTGCGACGCCTACGCCCGCGCGGCCCGCAAGCTCGACCCCGGCCATCCGCTCTTCTTCCTGTACTGCGGCGACGTTCCCAACTGGCCCGGCATCTACAACATTGCTGGGGCGACTGGTACCCGCGTCCCGAGGAGACCCCCCTGATTGGCGCCTACTACGCCGCCTGTCGTAGCGCGGCTGTCGCGCACCAGAACAAGTGCCCCTACTGGCACATGCCGCTCATGCATGTCGCCAGCGCGAACCGCATGCGCTCCATGAAGCCTGACGCCCAGCGTGCGCAGGTGTACCTGGCGCTTATCGGCGGCGCCGACGGGATCATCTGGTGGATCTGGCCGCCGTGTCGCGCCGACAACTGGGCGACGATCAAGCTGCTTGCCGCAGAAATGCGCAAGCTGTCTCCGGTTCTGACCGAGCCTCCCGCGCCGACGAAGGTGCGCTGGGAGCCCGCGGCGCTGCGCGATACGGTGCAAGTGCGGGCCATTCAGCGCAACGACATCACTTTCCTGCTCGCCGCCAATGCTGTCGAGACCGCGGCCACCGTACAGATCAAGCTCCCCGCCAGTGCGAAGCCGCGTGCCCCCGGGTGGTTCGAGAACCGCGTCATGCAGATCACCGGCGGCGCCTTCTCCGACCGCTTCGAGGGTTACGACCGGCATGTCTACGAGATCCATGGCCAGTGGCCCACGAGCGAGGAGATCACGCTGCAGATCAAGCTGGACCAACCGGGCCGCGAGGATCCCGTCCACCGGGCCGCGCCACTGGAGGACGAGCTACTGTTGGATCCCGGCTGCGAAAGCGACCTGTACTGGTCGTTCGACTCGACCGATGCAGTGCCACAGGTCGCCTACAAACGGCTCGACGAAGGCACGCGGATGAGCGGGAGGCGGTCCCTCTTCAGCGAGCGCACCGGCGCGGGAAAGTCCGCAACGTATCCTGGGCGCTAGGTGACCCTCAAGCCGCACACACGCTACAGTTTCGGTGGCTGGGCCCGATTGGAGTCGGTCGGCGAGGCGCAAGCCGGGCTCTACCTGGAGTCCCCGAGTGGCGAGGTGCGCCGTGCCACCGAGATGACGATCAGCAACTATGCCCCGTGGCGGCAGTACGGCACCGTCTTCGCCACCGATGAGCAGACCGTACTGGCCCGGCCGGTCGTGCGCTTCCACTCGGGCATCGGGCGGTTGTGGGCGGATGACTTCTTCCTCGTCGAAGCCTCAGACCGCTGTCGCAACATGATCGTCGACGGCGGCTTTGAGGGACCGACGGCGCAACCGGGCAGCCCCCGGTGGTGGTTCGACAGGTACGGCCTGACGAGCGCCGGCCAGATCGGTGGCCCGGACGCCCTGTGGGGGCTGGACCGGTCGGAACACTACCAAGGGAAGCAGTGTCTCCGCATGACCAATCCTCTGACGGACATCGGCCCGGCCGACGCCCACCCCGTGGCCGAGCAGAGGCTTGCCCCCGGACTCGTGTTGCACCAGGGCCGCTCTTATGTCTTCTCGTTCTACCTCAAGGGCGACCGCCCCGATCTGGCACTCTCGGCTTTCGCCGGAAGCTGGTACTCCTACCACCAGTTCAAGGCAACTGACGGCTGGCAGCGCTACTCCTTTCCTTACACGCCCGAGAATGACGAGACCCAGCCTTTCGTGCGCGTGGATCTGCTCGGCCAGGGCAAAGTCTGGCTCGATGAGGTGCAGTTCGAGGAGGGAACGGAGCCGACCGAGTGCCGGGATTGGGAGGAGTAACATGATTGACAGGACCGTAGCCCTCCTCGCCCTCGTCTGGCTGGCCAGTCTTGGCCACGCGGCAGTGACCTACGACGCCGCCCAGCGCGCGATTACCGTCACCAGGTTCGGCAGCGACCACCCAGGCACAACGTCTACCGGCAATTCACCGGCCGGAACGCACTGCTGCTTGGCGAGGTTGCCACACCCGAAGTGCGGCCCGTCGTGGAGTTCGACTGCGAGAAGGCCCGCCAGGACGGCCTGCGCGTCGCGGACGGCAACCTGTTGCGTCTCTTCCACGCGACCATCACCGCACTCACCCAGGATGCCGCTCACGCCCCGCTCTGCGAGATCCGCGCCGGTGACGTACAGATCAGCGAGAGCGCGCTGTCGTGGATTGATGGCGACATGACCTACGGGTTCGGCTCCGCCGTGAATCCGTTGCGAGGGGTGACGTTCGAGCATGGGGGGAGGGCTCTGGGCAACGGCCAGCAATGGGCCGTAGACTGCACCTTTCGCGACCTGCAGGTGGGTGTCCAGGATGGCGGCTGTCTGGAAGCCAGACTGGTCCGCTGCCGCTTCCAGGACAACCGGCGTAACTGGGAACTAGGTTACACGCTGTCGGGGATCGTCGCGGTGGACTGTACCTTCGGTCTGGAGCAGGACCCGGGGCCGCACGTTCGAAGGTGGCGCCCTGGCGACGGCCCCTGGCACCATCCGAGCTTCGTGGCCCTGCGCCATCTCGTCATCCATGTCCAGGATGAGGGCGCCAAGCCGATCGAGGGAGCGCTGGTGGAGGTGACGGAGAGCAGCGGTGACCTGTCGGCGGTGCATCATGGATCAGTTCAGACCGACCGGGCGGGCAGGACCCCGGCGCCAGAAGCGCGGGGAGCGCTACTGGTAACCGACTACGCCTACCGAGCGACAGACGACGCGCCCGAACCGAACAGCCACGACTGTCGCATCGAAAGTCATGACTACCGCTACAGCGTGCGGGTGACTGCCGACGGCTATCAACCGACCACCGTCGCGGGCGTGGATCCGGACCAGTCGTGGACAGAGAGAACTGTCGCGCTGAGACGGCGCTAACCCAAGGCATGGGCTGGCGAGCCGACCGGCCCGGACGGAAGCCGTAGCTCTTAGCGGAGAGGACAGGGTCAAAGACAGCTCCCGGGATCGCTGCGAAGGCCTGCTGGATGACACGGCCCAACACGGGGGGAATACCCAGATGTGCGTGCCACCTGGGCTTGGCGGTCGAGATCCGCGAGGACTGGATCGAGGGCACTCCCTGAGCCAACAGCGGTGCTGCGCGGGAACGAGGAGGAGCAGTGCCGCCTGACCCACATGGGTCCCTCGTGAAGGGCATCCCGACCTCCCCGGAGAACCCTCACTGCCCTCCCACACGGAACCAGCTTCGACCATGCCCCTCCTCTCTGCCTTCCTTGTAGCCCTCCTCGCCTCCGCCCATGCCGACCCCCTCTGGGTCACCCTCGGCCCTCAGAACGCCTCCCACGGCCTGACCATCCTCTCCCAGGGCGACGGCCAGAACGCCCCCGACTCCGTTGCCGGCAGCGCCTGCCGCAGCCTGGCTCCCAAGTCCTGCTACCTCTACGTCCAGGCCGACCCGGCCGCCATTGCGCCCGGCAACCACGAGGCGTTTGTCACGGTTGAGTACTTCGACCGCGACGCCGGCCTCGTCAACGTCGAGTACGACCGCGCCGTCGACGAGCCCACCCTTCAGACCTCCTACACCCTCGCCGACGATGTCATCGTCCTGGGAGGGAGCGGCAAGTGGATGCGCGGCATTCTTCGCCTTGCCGACGCGCGCTTCGGCAAGGGACAGAATTGGCAGGCCGACTTCCGCCTCCGTAGCTGGTCGCTCACCGTCCGCCGCGTCGAGGTCTCCCTCACCCGCCCGCCCGACTACGTCCCCGGCGGCACGGCGCCCGAGGTCCTCGAGGCTTTCCGCGCCCACGCCGGCCCGGGGATGGAGGTGGTGTTTGGTTGCGTCGCCGCGAGCGCCGGCGAGGCCAAGGCGTTCCGCATGTTAGGGGCCACCGGCGTCGAGACCTACTGCACGCGGCAGACCGTCGAAGACGCCGCCGAGGGCGGTTGGGACTGGAGCCGCTGGGACAAGCAGCTCGCCGCCCTCCAGGCCGCCGACCTCAAGTGGGTGCCCGCCGTCATTGCCGGCCCCGGCTACGCGACGCCGCAGTGGTACCGCGAGAGCCCGCTCTCCTTCCCCTACGTCTGCCTCGAACACCACCAGCCCACCAAGATCCAATCCCTCTGGAACCCGGCCTGGCGCAACTGGATCGAGCGGTTCTGGCAGGCCTTTGCCGACAGGTACCGCGACCGGGACGTTCTGGAATCCGCCCTCCTCTGCTGCTCGGGCACCTACGGCGAGACGCTCTACCCCGCCGGCCCGGAGACTGGCTGGCCCTTCGACATCCCCGGCCTGTTCCACAACCACCTCGACTGGTGGGCCGCCCACGACTACGCCGTCGCGAGCTTCCGCCGCACACTTCAGCCCAGATACAGGACCCTCGACGCGCTCAACCACGCCTGGGAGATCACCCATGCCACCTGGGACGAGGTCCAGCCCTTCCTCCCCGACACCGCCCGCTCTCTTCGCTCCCGCCTCGACATGGTCGACTGGTACGTCCAGTCGATGACCGACTGGGCGGGCTTCTGGGCGGTCACGGCCCGCAAGGCCCTGCCCGACACCGAACTCTACCTCTGCGTCGGCGGCGCCGGCAAGCCGATCCTCGGTGCCGACTTCTCCGCCCAGGCAGGCCATCGCGCCCTACCACGTCGGTCTGAGAGCGACGAACGAGGGGAATGACTACGCGACGAACTTCGCCGTGACGCGCGAGGTGGTGACGGCCGGGCGCGCCTTCGGGCTGGCCGTTGGCATTGAGCCCGCCGAACCGGTGGACGCCGACGGCAATGTGGCTCGCCTCTACAACGCCGCCGCCTCCGGCGCCCGCGCGGGAATCTGCCTCCCCTGTGACCCGGCCTCCGACGCGGTCCTCACCCTCGAAGTCCACCTCACAGGCTACTCCCTCCCCGGTACCAACCGCGTCCTAGTCAACGGCCGGCCGGTCGGCGCCATCGCGCGGGCGGGCACGCAGACGCTCAAGTTCCCGGTGCCCCGAGACCTCCTCGCCGGCCGCAAGCTGTGCGAGGTCATCCTTGAGGTCGTTCCCTTCCTGCCCACCGCCCACGGCTCTCAGGATTCCCGCACCCTCGGCCTCGCCGTCAGCGCCGTCGACTTGTGCGCAAAGGGCGCCGAAGCCGACCCCCCGACCTGCCCTCGCGTCCGCCCCGAGCCGGACTGGACCGCGGCCGCTTCCTGCCTCAAGCGCCTCGGAAGGGCGCCACGCTCGTCGTCCCCGACGCCACGCCACCGGCCCTCTGCGAAGCCGTCCTCCAGGCCCTTGCGCATCCCGACCGCCGCCTCCCCGACGCCGACGGCGTGACCTTGCCCAACACCGACGCCGACGGCGTCTACGCCACCCAGCTCGAGTCCGGCGTCCTCTGGTACAACAGCACCGCCGAGGCGCGCACCGTGGACGGCGCCCAGGTCCCGCCCCGCGGCATCGCCTTCGATCCGGGCAGGGACGTCACTCGGTGACACTGGCGGTCGGCTTTGCCACGCCCTTCACCACACCGTGTCTACATGCGGGTAGTCGAGGAGCTTGCGGTCGGCCGTGAGCAGCGCCAGTCTGCGGACCCGTGCCGTGGCAGTGAGGAGACGGTCTGCTGGGTCGGTGTGGAACTCGCCCGGAAGGGACCACGCTTCCTGGATGATCTCGAGGTTGAGGTCAAGCACCTCCCAGCCATTGCGCTCCACGTAGTGGTTGAACCACGTCTTCCAGTGGCGATCCAGAACGATTCGACCCCGGTCAGCGAGGCACGCAATCTCGGCGCAGCTCACGCAGGAGACCGACACGTCAGTGTCCGGCTCGGCGAGTAGTTGCCGAGCCGTCGCGCGCAGCGAACTGACGTCCGAGACGGCCCAGATCACGCAACAGGTGTCAAGCAGGATCTTGATGGCGCCGCTCTCAACATTTCCCACTCGCTCTCGTCAAGCGCCGGCTCGGTCAAGTCGCCCCTCACCACTACTGTCCCCGCTCCGCATCCCAGCACGGTGCGGTTGGCGGTCCGCTTGGGCGCGTCGGGCACCACCCTCGCAATGGGCACGTTCCGCTTGCAGACCTGTATCTCCTCGCCAAGCTCGACCTGGGCCAGGAGCTGGCTTAGCTGGCTCTTGAAGCTGGCAACATTCACGGTCTGCATCGGAGAACACTCCCTCCCGGGTGCGCGGCTGTAGGCTATGGATATGTACTTGGCCATATTGTAGGCCCAGTTGGTGCCGTGGGGCAACTGGCTTGGCGACGCCCTTCCGGACGACACTTCCCCTCTCACTGCCGGCACGGCCATGGCGCTGAAGGTGCGATCCGGAGGCGACCACCCGGCGCACAAGCACACTCGAGCGTAGTGCCGGATTGGGCGGCGTCGCCGCGCCCACCCGAACTGTAGTCATCCACGCGCCCGCACAGGTTGTTTCGAGCTCACCGCCTATACTCGCGAAGGTTAGGAATACACCGAAGTGGAAGTTCGCAGAACTTCACCCGGGGGCGTGTGGTGAGCACCCAACACACTGCTGTGCACGCAGAGGCGTCGAACTTGTGCAATAGCTTTGGTGTGTTCCTAACCTTCGCGAGTATAACGCACAACGAGCCGAGCCCTGAGCGCCCGCCGGACCTGACGCTGAACGCTCTGCGCTCCATCCGCCACGCCCGTGGACGCCCTCCCCGGATTGGTGCATAATGCTACCTTCGTACCGACCCCAAACCACCACTCGGAGGGAACAGCCCATGTCACACCGCCTCGCAGTCGGCTCGACCGTAGTCCTCGTCCTGCTCGCCAGCAGCGCAGTCTTCGCGGACTTCGCCCAGAACGTCAGCGACTCGCTCGGATTCGTCCTCGGCGCCTACGCAGTGAAAGCGTCCCAGGGCGACCGGGAGGATCGCCAGGAATCAAAGCAGCTCACCAGCGCCCTCCTGGCCACGGCGGCCGTCACCCAAGGGCTGAAGGAAGTCGTCCATTCAGAGCGACCCGTTGGCTCCGGCGACGACAGCTTCCCCAGCATGCACGTCTCCCTCGCGTCCGCCTGGGCAACCGTTGCCGGCAACCACCATCCCAAGCAGCGGTGGGTGTTCGACGCCTACGCGGGCGCGATGGCATGGTCACGAGTTGACCTGGACCGGCACCGCCAGCGGGACGTCCTCGCCGGCGCGCTCATCGGCGCAGCCATCGGCAAGCACTACTCAGCCCAGCACGGCGGCTACGTGTTGGGGAAGATGTCCTGGTAAGGCCCTTCCCGTAGCTGCGCGCGCCAGCGCGTGGACCCACCGGCGAGCGTAGAAACCTCTATCGGATTGACCTACCGTAGCTGCGCGCGCCAGCGCGTGGACCCACCGGCTGCGCGCGCCAGCGCGTGGACCCACCGGCGAGCGTAGAAACCTCTATCGGATTGACCTACCGTAGCTGCGCGCGCCAGCGCGTGGACCCACCGGCTGCGCGCCGGCAGCTACAGCCGCCTCTTGGCGCCCGCTCAGGACTTGCTCTCCCCGGCGTCCGCGACCGTCGTGCTCTCTTCCGCGTCCCGCTTCGCCTCCTCAACCCCCGCCTTGAATTCCTTCACGCCCGACCCTAGCGACCGCATCAGCTCGGGCACTTTGTTCGCGCCGAACAGCAGGAGCAGGATCAGCAGGATGACAATCAGTTCCGTAGGACCAAGGCCAAACATGGCTCACCTCTTGGTATTGGGTCATGCAGTCGGACAGGCTGTCTGCGGGGGTGTCAACGAGGGCACCCCATGGGGAGGACCCGACGGAGCGCGCGTCCACTGGCTGCGTCGTTCCGCGCCGTCGGCTGGCCGCCTGCTCGACGCTCGCGTAGGCAAGAGGCAGTGTAGCCCAGAGAGGTGTCGTCTGCAACCGCGACCCTGAGGGTGGCGACCGACCGTGGGAACTGCCCGGTCAGGAGGGCTGCGCCCAACTCATGGACTTCTCACGGCCCGGCTGTCGGCGTCACGTTGAACCAGCGGGAGAACGCGCCCGGCTGGCATTGAGCTCGGGCGTCGCTGCGCGTCAGCGACTTCACGTGACCATCCACGTGCAGCCAGTTGCCGCCTTCGTTGTGACGACCCGCTCCAGGCCGCCCGGCGCTCGACAGGAACTTGCCGACATAGGTGTCGCACACCGTGTAGTCGCCCTCCACGGCATACGGCTCTGCCGCGTCGCCCGCTAAGAAGCACTCCGACGGCGACTGCACCGCGAACTCCGCTCGCCGTGCCAGTCCGTCGTAGTTCCAGCCGTAGTTGTCGCGGTAGTCTAGCCCGTCATAGGCGAGGCGCGAGGTCGGGCAGGTGAACAGAGCATTGTTGCGCACGTGGGGGTACAGGTGATACGGCCACCGGCGGTACTCGTTCACGGTGGCACTGCCGCTCCCGGCGAAGACGTTGGGCAGTTCGTAGTCGCGGCCGCCGAGGTAGGTCTCGTCGTAGTCTTGGACATACATGCCGAACGCCAGCCCGAGCTGCCGCAGGTTGCTGGCGCACACGGTCTGCCGGGCCTTCTCCCGCGCCCGCGCGAACACTGGAAACAGGATCGCCGCCAAGATCGCAATGATGGTGATCACGATCAGCAACTCGATCAAGGTGAAGCCCCGTCGCGCTTTCCTCTGCATCGTCTGCTCCTTTCGTGTATCACTGGCCACCCGTCACCCGGGACAACCGGATGACGCAGTTCCGCTCCGGGTCGAACAGGTACGTCTTCAACGTCGCCGGGGGCGCTTTGGTCTTGGGGAAGGACAACACGACTTGCTGCGTGCCCTTTGGCTCGAGATCCACCGCCTCCCCCGGCGTGTCCCAGTTGTCCGCCAGCAGGACCGAGTTGTCGTCGTACCACACCTGGAACAGGTTCAGGTGCAACGGCTGGTTGGCGAGGCTGCGGACGGTCACGGTCGCCTTGCCGCCCGTCGTCTCCGCGGCGACGTGAACGGGGATTGTCGGCAGCCCTCCCAACGTGAGCACCCACAGGTGCTGGTCGCGTGGGAACACGAGCTGCCGGCCGTCGGGTGACCAAGCGGGGCGGAACGCGCCCTTCTGCCATTCGCCCAGCGACGGCACCAGGGACACGGGCGCCTCGGGCGCCCGGTAGTCGAGCAGCCAGAGGTCGTGCCGCTTTCGGTCGAAGGCGTTGCAGGCGAACGCCACGCGCATCCCGTCGGGCGACGGTGCAGGCTGGCGCGAGGCGGCGCCCAGGCTGGTTAGTGGCTGGACTTTCGGCTTGGGTTGCAGCGCGTCACCAACGAAGCCCAGCTCCACCACCGTCTCCGGGATGATGTTGACGCCCTTGGGATCGGGATACGTGCTGGCCACCAGGCTCACACCGTCGGGGGCGAAGCGGGGCTCGAACAGGAACTGACCGGTCTTCAGCACACCCAGCACCCGAGTCTTACCGGAGGCGAGGTCCAGCAGGCACAGCCCGTCGGGCGAGCGCCGAAACAGCACCCGGCGCCCGTCTGGAGACCAGCTCGGATCGTGAATCTGCCGGCCTTCTTCCTCGGGCAACAGACACCGCGGCTCGGTGCCAAATGGGAAGACGGCATAGAGACCGGGCTTCGCCCCCTGCTCCCGCCGGAACAGCAGCCAGTCGCCACGGGGCGACCACGACGGGTCCCAGTCCGCTCCGGTCGCCCCTCCTGTCGTGACCGTGCGCGCCTGCTGCAGGTCAGGGAAACTCCACATCCAGAGCGCTTTCATCTTCCGGTCCTGGAGCACCAAGTGACGACCATCGGGCGAGAACTCCGGCGAGCCGGCGTACTGCCTTTCTTCATAAACGAGATCGGTCAGGCCGGTGACGGCCCAACCCAATCGCACCGCCTCCGCCCGCCGACCGTACGGTTCGACGTTCAGGAACTGCTGCCAGCGCTCGTACGCGTCTGGCGCGTCAGCGTGCTCTGCCAACGCCGCCATCCCGAAGAGGGCATCCCCGTTGCCCGGCTCCAGGGCAAGCGCCTGCTGGTACGCCGTCGCGGCGTCGGCTTCCGCATCTGACTGGTGCAGCAAGGCTTCACCCAACACCGCGGCCCGCTGAGCGCCCCGGACTGCCGACGCGGTCTGCTCGCCCTCCCGTCGCAGCGCCTCAGTCGCCTCCCGCACGCGGCCCGCCTGGATCAGCAACCGAAGCTGGTCCGCCTGCGTCGGTCCGTGACCGGGGGCGCGCCCGGCGGCCGCGCGCAACTCGGTCTCAGCGATGAGGTAGTCGCCCCGCTCCGCGTGCAGGCGGGCCAGCCGACGCAGCGGCTCCGGGCTGTCGGGGGCAACCTGCTGGGCTTGCTGATAGCGCGCGAGAGCCTCTCGCCAATCGCCGACGAGTGAGAGTAGATCGCCCTGCAACAGCACGGGAGTGGCATCGTTCGCGGCCGCGCGCTGCCAAGTCGCCAGTGCCTCCGACACCTGCCGCAGCTTCCCTCGCAGACGCGCCTCCGTCACGATCCCATCGAACCAGCGGTGGATCGGATCAGCGGACACCTGTTGTGCCTTCCGGAGCCAGCCCACCGACTCCGGGAAACGCCCTGCCTGGACCAACTCGCGCAGGGCCGAAGGGAACCATTCGCCGCCCTCTCCCGTAGCCGGTTCCGCCACGACCAGCCACTGCAACACCGGCACGGTCAGAAGCGCAAGCAGGCAGCGGCGCTGTCGGACTCGCCCCGGCACGGGGCGTCGGCAGCCGCTGCACGCGACTGCCGCCAAACCATGCGCCACGTCACGAGCAACCATCTCACTCCGGCCTGTGGGAATGTCCGCAGTCACGGTGCTCGCAACCCCCTGAGCCCATACTGCGTAGACTGCATCCGCTTGAACAGCTCCGCGCCGTTCTCGTCTCTGCCGATGTTCACGAACTGGCCCATGACTACTGCCACACCAAACCGGAACGTGACGCTTGCCTCTCTGAGTTCGGCTGGGGTCAGCGGTCGCTGCGAGGTTGGTCCGTTCTTGGCGCCCTCCACCATCATCGCCGCCCGGCCGGCAAGCCAAAGCTGCTGATCCAACGTGAGTGTCCAAAAGGCCACGACTCGTTTGTCCCGATCTGCCCGGTTCGGCCTGAAGTCGGCTGCGGTGAGGGGAGCATCGCCGAAGGAGAACCCCCGGCTCAGCTCAGCCAGGAGCGTACTCGCGAAGTCCTTTGTCTCCTCGTCGGGCGGAGTGTCCAGATGGTACCCGAGGAACTTGTGCTCGCCCACTTGGCGCCACCTCAGGCCACTGGCTTCCTCGATCCCGCGCTCCAGCGCGGGGCACGGGTAGCTTCCCGCGGACACGAAGAGCAACCGATCCCCCTGACGACGATCAACAGCGTAGTTGCCGCCCGCCCGGCCTAACGCCTCCGCGAGTTCGTCCAGCCGGTATGCCCGCGACTCCCGGAGTGCGATGGCGTCGGTCCCTGCACTCGCGGCGCCCAGCCGCGGCAGATCGCTGACCAAGAGTCCGGCCAGGGGTGCCAGAAACATACCTATCAACAGGTGGTAACGAGTCATGCTAAGCTCCTCCGGTATACCACTCAAGCGCGCACGCGGGTAGTCTCGGGCTACCGCGCCGCCGCCTGGTCCACGACTCTGTCGAGCAGTTGGTAGGTCTCCTCCTCGGAGAGCGGCGTCGGTTCGAGGAAGCCCTGGGCGTTCTCTCGCCGAGCGGAGTCAGCCGTAGCCGACGGCCGGGCCAGGAGGATCGGCACTGCGTAGGGCTGCTTGCCTGGCGGCGACACGTCGATGGCAGGATCGAACCGAATGCCGATGGCTGTGATCCTGCGCAATGACTGCATCGCCTGCTGGCGCCGGCGGCTGCGGTCAATCGCCGTCTCCATCTGCACCACTTCTTCGGCAGTCGGCGGGCGACCGTGCACCTCCGCGAGCCACGCCAGCAGCCCCGCCTGGGACTTCACCTCCATCTCGACTCTCGAGGGCACAAAGGCCTCTTTGTGGAAGAGCCTTCGAGCCACCGACTTGGCGGAGGGCGGCCAGGCTCCCTCGGGCACTACCTGCCCACGGAGCATGGCTTGCAGTTGTTCCTCCGGGAAGCGGCGCAGCAGGCTGTAGTAGGCTGCCGAGTACCCCGCCGAATCCACAAGGTGCGATCGGGGGCCATACTCCCGCGGAACGCAGACGATCGTGACGTCCTCTCGCCGCACCACCGTTCCGTCGCACGCGTGGGTCGCGTAGTCGCACTTCAGTTTGACCAGAGCCGGCCATTTGTGGGTGTGCGGCGCACAGAACTGCGAGCAGGGATGCGACACCTCCTTCGTGCGGGTGAAGTACCACCCGACGCAAGGGGTTCCTTGGCCGAGACAGGAGCCCGCTGCCAAAGTCAGTAGGGCAAGCGCGGCGCCGATGGTTGTGTTGCGAGTCATGGAGAAGCTCCTCTCACCTGGCGTTCCAGGCTCTGGTCAGTTTGCGATAGGCACGTCCCAATGCACCGGCCAAGCGACACACTGCGCCGGCGCGGGAATGACACCCGAGTACGGCTGTCTACCTCATGGCGCGGCCACCTCCTTGCCCGCAGGCGCCAGCGGGCGTGCGATCCGCACCGCGATCCGCTCGCACCCCTGCGCCGTCAGCGACGCCACCGCGTTGCTCTTCAGTGCCTCCTCGACGCTCGGGGCGTCCACCAACGCCGTGCACGTCACCTGCCGGCCGGTGCGACTCAGCAGGTCGGCGGCGCTGCGGTAGCTGCCCGACTTGTGCCCCGCGTCCGCCGCCCAGTCCGCCTCCAACAGCAACCCGTCCACGTAGCCGTTCACCACCCAATCCAGCCAGTCTTGGGCAGCAGCACCGCGGCGGCGAGGCGTCAAGCGGTACAGGTCCGCCAGCGCCTGCACCAGCACCCGCTTCGTAGCCGCGCCCGCCTGCGTAGCCGCGCCACCCGACCCGAGTTGAAGGTGGAGCGGTTCAGCCTTGGTAGCCGCGCCCGCCTGCGTAGCCGCGCCCGGAGCAGGATGCTTGCGTGCCCGGCTGAACAGCTTGGTAGCCGCGCCCGCCTGCGTAGCCGCGCCCGCGGAGGGCGTGGTGTCCACGCGCTGGGGCGCGCGGCTACCGCAGGCAGGTAGGGCTTGATCCCGCCTGTCAGGCGTGGTGTCCACGCGCTGGGGCGCGCGGCTACCGTGCGGCGTGGACGTGGCTTTCCGATACGCCTCCACCACGTCTCCGAAGAACGCCGTCACCGTCGCCAGCCGCCAGCGATACCACTCCTCAGCGTATCGCTTCTCTTCCGGCTCGTCCGTGTCCAACAGCAGGTCAATCGGGTCGAGGGACTGCGCTAAGATGAACTCCACCCGCGCCGCGTCGCTGTAGCCCAGCAGCTCCCCCGGCGTCAGCCGGCAGTCGAGCACCAGCCCGTCCAGCATGTCGAGCTTCGTCGCCACTTCTCCCACGAGTTGCAGCAGC
>Ga0210024_1000665_pt1 | contig 31385 bp, 33 predicted proteins | sample CryGeymeta201525_FD_183988 | JGI IMG/M metagenome (GOLD analysis project Ga0210024, IMG submission 183988) | Groundwater microbial communities from Crystal Geyser aquifers in Utah, USA - Crystal Geyser metaG 2015-25 (SPAdes) (version 2) | ecosystem: Environmental > Aquatic > Deep subsurface >...
GCCACGCCGGGGGAAATGCCCGCCGCCAGCAGCGAGCTCAGCCCCACCGCCGGGCAGCCGTGGATCATTGCCACGCCTTGGCCTGCGGCGATGCCGACACGGGTGCCGCTGTAGCTTCCCGGACCGGTTCCGATGATCACGGCATCGAGCGCTTCCCCGCCCAAGGCCTCGATCGCGTGCTGCAGGGGCTCGAAGAGCAGCGAGTTGTGATTGCGGTCACTTTCGAAGCCTCCCTCAAAAATGGTGGCGCTGCCACGCAGCAGTGCTAGGGACGCACGCGGCGTGCTGGATTCGATGGCAAGGATCAGCGGCACGCCCGTGGCTGTAGCGTCATTGGAGGATTCCGGCAAGGTTGCTACGATTCCCCCTTGCGCCAAATCGGATGTATCGCTTTCTTCCCTGCGTTCCACCCCACCGCTTTTCCCAAGATTTTCCGATATGACTGAATACGCAAAAGGCCTCGAAGGCGTCATCGCAAATGAATCCGCTCTATCCAACGTTGAAGGTGTCGAAGGCCGCCTAAGCTATCTCGGTTACCACATCGATGATTTGATCGAAAACTGCTGCTATGAGGAAATCATTTACCTCCTCCACCGAGGCAAGCTTCCTACCCAGGACGAGCTCGATGCTTTCGAGAAGGAAATCCGAGCAGATCGCCCGCTTCCGCAAGGTGTCATCGATTTCTTGAAAGCAGCCCCCAAGGATGGAAACCCGATGGATGTGCTCCGCACCGCCGTTTCAATGCTCGGGCTTTACGACAAGCGAGTCGCCATCGGTGATCCGGATCTCGTCAAGGATGAGGACATCGGCATGTCGATCGTGGCGAAGGTGCCGATCATCGTCGCCGCCTACCACCGTTTCCGCCAAGGTCTCGAGCTTCCCCCGATCCGCGAGGATCTCAATGAAGCCGCCCACTTCCTCTACCTGATGAGTGGTGGCGAGATTCCGACCGACCGCGCCATCCGCACGCTCGACGTCGCCCTGACTCTGCATGCTGACCACGGCATGAACGCTTCCACCTTCTCCGCCCGCGTCACGATCGCGACGCTCTCTGACATGTATTCGGCGATCACCTCGGCGATCGGCACCTTGAAGGGACCCCTGCACGGCGGGGCCAACGAGGGCGTGATCCACATGCTTCAGGAAATCGGTGAGCTCGATAAGGTCGACGAGTACATTGAAGGAAAGCTCTCCCGCAAAGAGAAGGTCATGGGCATCGGACACCGCGTCTACAAGGTGCTCGACCCCCGTGCTCCGCACCTTCGCAAGTTTGCCGTGCAGCTCACCGAAGAACTCGGTGAATCCAAGTGGATCAAGATGTCCGAGCGCATCGCCGAAATCATGTATGAGCGCAAGGGACTGAATGCCAACGTCGATTTCTACTCGGCGACGGTTTACTACTCACTTGGTATTCCGACGGATCTCTTCACGCCGATCTTCGCGATCGCGCGTACTTCCGGTTGGACCGCTCAGGTGCTTGAGCAGTTGCGTGACAGCCGCCTCTATCGTCCGATGACGCTTTACACCGGCCCGTCCGAGTTGATCCCGGTCCCACCGATCAGCAAGCGCTGACTCACTGCCTGAGCCGTGAGCGCCTTCGATCCCGCTGCTTTACTACGTGAATTCCGCGCCGAAGCGGAGCCGCAGGGGTTCGTGACGGTGGAACTTGCCCGGACCACAGCTGGTCCAGTGCTCGCTTTCGTCAGTGCTTTCGAGGGCAAGCCCGCTTACCTTTCTGCGGGCATGCATGGTGACGAACCTGCAGGCCCCCTCGCTGCCCTGGAGCTCCTCCGCTGCGGGTTCTTTGAGCAAGACATGGCCTGGACGATCTGTCCGGTCCTCAATCCGACTGGTCTCGCCGCCAATACCCGTGAGAACGCCGAGGGCATTGACCTCAACCGCGACTACCTGCGCCGCGAATCCAGCGAGATCCGCGCCCATGCCGAGTGGCTCGAGAGCCGACCCTGCCCCCAGCGGTTTTTCTCCCTGCACGAAGATTGGGAAACCAGCGGCTTCTATTTTTACGAAATCAATCTCGGCGATGACCGCCCTGATCGCGCTGCGGCAATCATCGATGGCGTCCGGCCGTGGTTCCCACCCGAGCCTGAAACGCTGATCGATGATCACGAAACCCGAGCGCCCGGCTGGATCTATCATCACGCCGAGGCCGATCTCCCCGACCTCTGGCCCGAAGCAATCTTCCTCGCCAAAAGAGGCTGCCCGGTTTCCTTTACTTTCGAAACGCCCAGCAGCGCCGCGCTCGAATCCCGCATTGCCGCCCACGTCGCCGCCGTCCAGAGAGCTGTGGCGCCCCCCTTCCGGGTCTGAGGGGGCTTTCCTCACCACCGGTAGGAAAAGCTCCACACTTGCACAAAAAAATCCCGACCGCCTGCTAGGACGATCGGGATGGCGACAAAAAAGCTGCTAGAAAATCAGTTCACCGCAACCGCTGCCGATCCAGTCTCACCAGTACGGATCCGGATGGCTTCTTCGACAGGTGAGATGAACACCTTGCCATCACCGATCTTGCCGGTGTTGGCGCTCTTGACGATGGCTTCTGCCACAGCACCGGCCTGCTCGTCATCGACGATGATCTCGATTTTCACCTTGGGAAGGAAGTCCACGGTGTACTCAGAACCACGGTAAATTTCAGTGTGGCCCTTTTGGCGGCCGAAGCCTTTAATTTCAGTGACAGTCATGCCCTGAATGCCTACTTCGGCAAGGGATTCCTTCACTTCCTCAAGCTTGAACGGTTTGATGATCGCTTCGATTTTTTTCATGGTTCGGCGGTATGGTCGAGATCGGTTCAGCATGGCCCGTGCCAACTGATATTGGGAAATTTTTAAGACTGGCTTAGGCTAGTTTCTCAGAGTTCTTTTGGCGAGAGGAAATCGGTGCAGCAGGAGTTTCTTTGATTACGGAAGAATCCTCACCCGGTCACCAAGCTCGGTGATGAAGAAAAGCTTCGCGGCATTTCCCGCCGGCACACGAATACAGCCATGGGACGCCGGATAATCCGGCACATATCCTTGGTGGAATCCAAAGTCCTGGCAGCTCAAACGTTGGAAGAACGGCATCCTGGAGTGGTAGATCGTCGAGGTCCACGAGCGATGGCGATTGGTGATCGCAAACTCACCCGTCGGCGTCCGTTTCCCACTTTTCCCGGTCGAGACGCGGGTGTCGAAAATTTCTTCACCGGAGGCGGAAAACACGCGAAGCCGCTGCTCCGACAGGCTGATTTCGACCCTTCGTTCTTCGACATACGGATCCTTCCCCAGCAGCAGTCGCATCATTTTGATATCTTCATTCCCGGCCGCGATATTGATCGGCCAGATGGAAGAACGCCTGGTCCAGACGTTAATTTTGGCCCCGTGATCAAGCAAAGCATCGACCGCTTCCAGCGACCCGCTGTCCACCGCCAGCATCAGTGGTGTGATCCGGCTGTCTTTGCGCAACAGCCAGTTCATCGTCTTGCCGCGTACCAGCTTGAGGAAATCCGCCGACACCGGCGTCTCAATCTCGGCATTGGCATTCGCCCCATGCTCTAACAGGCGACGCACCGTCTCGCCACGCCGCAGCGTGATCGCGGTCATCAGCGGCGGCTGGCCACCAATCGACCGAACCGCTGGACTCGCGCCGGCATCGAGCAAACGGCAGGCGAGTTCATCACTCCCGCACCAGACCGCGCTACTGAATGGCGTCGCCAGAAAGGGTGCCCGACTCGGATTTGGGTTGGCTCCGTGAGCGAGAAGCAGCGTCGCGATGTGGGATTTCCCAAGCTGGGTGAAATCGAAAAGCATGCCCTCCGGAACCTTGCGGTAGCCGAGGAAAAGATGCAGCGACCCGGGATCATCATCCATCGCTGCCTGCCGGATCAAACAAGTCCCACCCGGAGGCGAAGGATCGGCACCAAGGCACAGCAACATTTCACACTCCGCACGATCACCGCGGGTGTAGGCGCGATTCAAGGCCATTGCGAGCCCTCCACCCCGTGGCAACGTTCCAAGTTTCAGTAACTCCCTGGCCAGGTCGATGTCACGCTGAAGCACCGCGCGCTCGAATGGCGTCAATCCCTCCCGGTCCTCAAGATTCGGGTCCGCACCGCTGCGCACCAAGGGACCTACCTGATCCCTCCAGCCCTTTCTCAAAGCGATCACCAGCGCCGATTCGAAATCTGCATTGGCGGCTCCGCAGTCAGCCCCCAGATCGATCAGCTCCCTCGCCAATTCGCGATTCCCCGACTCCATCGCCACGTGCAGCAGCGGTGTGCCCCGGGCATCCTTTTGATGAGGGTCCGCGCCTTTCTCCATCAGCCGACGAACAAAAGCCGAACGCCCGTTCCGGATGGCCCAGGGAAGCAATCGCGATCCATCGGAAGTCAGCCCATCCGGCTTGGCCCCACAATCAAGCAAGCGATCCGCCAGTGCCGCCTCATTCTCTTCCACCGCTGCCGACAAAGGCGTGATCTTCTTCGGTGTTTCCGCACTGACGTCAGCCCCACCATCGACCAAGGCCCACGCCACATCAAGGTGTCCATCCTGGATGGCACGAAGCAGCGGCGTGTTTCCCACCGCATCACGCTGGCCACTGTAAACTCCGGCCTGCAGCAGAAGCTTCACCGTCGGGGCGTCACCGCGCTCGGCCGCGGCAAGCAACGAAAACCCGGTCGCTTCGATTCCCTGCTGCTCCAGCTCCTTGAGGGCCTGACGGCGTGGAGAGTCGCAGGAAAGCAACGCCATGGCGCTCAATGCCGCCAGAGATGCCGTCCAATATTGATCCGAACTCCGTTTCAAGGGAGCCTCAGCTATCATTAGGAGGCCACGACCTCAAGCCTGCGGCCAATTTTACTCACAGGGCCGTAAAAGATAACCCGCGACCCAGCCTTCGACACCCGATTCGTGGCGGCACCAATGCCAGCCGTCGATCTGCTCGATTGATTCGAGCGCATCACCGCGTTTTACCGCGAGGACCGAGGGATCGAAATCCTTCATTAGGGCAAAGCGGCCTTCTCCCAGTGGCTCGAGAATTTTTTCCGGGATATAACCGCGCCTTCCCTGTCCATCCTCCGCCCAGACCCAGCCGGGCCACGTGCGGTCTACCGGTCCAACCGTTATTTCATCACCGGCCTTCAGGTCGATCGGATGACGGTCCTTCTCCTCGTAGTCAGCATTTGCAATAAAGCGTGGCATGGGCAAAAGATGAACCCAATAGAGATCCGATCCAAGCGACAACTCGCACCGAGCTGCAAGACACTGCAATGCCGGGGTTGCCGCTCCGAATGACTCCAAAAAGAGAATGCCCATGACTCGATCGGTCTCAACGGGGGCGGCGAAAAAGGCAGGAAATGAGCGCTGCAAATGGCAGCCCATCACCCTCATGAACAGCGATCATCATCACCCCCAGGATTGGGAACAAGTGGCGAAAATGCGGACAATTTCTGCCCGGATTCGTCTCTGCAAGCACAAGCTTGGCATCACACTTGCTGAAGTTTAGGTGCGGATGGTTTTCGTGACGAGACATTGGTTTCTTGGGTTTACCCATTGTCTCGTCATGACCCACCACGGTCGGAGAGAGATTAATGGGTTTTTCCCTCTTCGGCCGTGGTAATCCGCCCTTCTCCATTGGCCCTCTCCAATGAGTTGACTCGCGAACGCTTCCGTTCCGCGCTTCTCCACGAAAAACGGACGGAGCGGGATTCCCCCACTGCCGTCCGTCGCGATGATTGAATTGGAGAAACTTCCTTGTCCTTCTTGGCGTCGCCTTTCTTATCCTCCTACTTGGCGTCTTCCTTAACCTCGGCAGGTGCTGCTTGCAGCTCGGCCGTTTCCTTGGGCAGATACTTGAGAAAGTCCTTCGCTTCCGCAGTAAGTGCCTTGCCACCACCAAGCGTCATCTCATAAAGCGCGGCAAGGGAAGCAGCTTCCACCAGGCGTTGGGAACCCAGCGATTCGGGATCCTCGTCGGGCGTGCCATAAAGACGGATGGCCTGCTGCACGGCGGGGTCGGTTCCGTAAAGACGCAGCGCGTTCTCTGCCGCCTTCCGGGTCAGCTCTTCGGAGGTGCCGGTATCGGCAGTCATGGCGATGTTGTAAGCATTGATCGCCGGGAACAGCTTCTGCTGACCTTCAAGCGCAAGACCGAGGCAATAACCCACCTGTGCCCGCTGGTAACCGGGCATTTTGGTCTCAAGCTTCTCGATGCAGAGCAACTCAAGCCGTGCCCAATCCTTCGTTCGGGCCGCATCCCAAAGGGTGTAGAGTTCCAACTGTGCGAGCTGGTTCTTACGAGTCATGCTGTTCCGATCATCCGGCACAAAGAGCTCCTGTGCCTTGGCGAGTTCATCGAGCTTGCCGAGCTTTCTCAAACACTCCATTTCGTAAAACGCCGCGAGGGCGGAGTGATTGTCAGGCATCGTCCTGAGCTTGATGTATGCCTCACGAACTGAAGCGAACTTACTACGAGCTTCATCGTACTTGCGACCCTGGTAGAGCTCCATCGCCTCGGTGTATTCAGCAGGCTCCATCAACCAGACCGAAACGGGCTTGCTGATCAGCATCGTGTTCTGATCGACACCGTTGACGGTCGAGTAATAGAGAAACTTGGACTTGTTTGCATCAGCAATCCAGACGGTCTCGAACTTGTTGTCCGCGAGGATCAGCATCGCTTCCTGCTGGAAACGCTGAGCCAGTGCGGATGAAGACGCGAAAGCGGCCGCGACAAGAGTGGTAAGAAACATGGTTTTCATAACGGTTCTGGTTTTTGGCTTCAGCGTTTTCCTGCTTCTTCAGCGAGTTTCTCCTTCGATTTCACATTCGGGTCCGCGACGTATTCGCCGACCAGTTGTTCAAGCTCCTTCCACTTCTCGACTTCTTCCGGAGTCGCCTTATCGAGGATTCCGCGGGTCAGGTCGATGAACGAGCGACCAGCGTTGTAAGCTCCCTGACGGTCAGAGACTTTATCACCGGTCTGATTGCGCTGCCAGAGAAGCTCCATGTAGCGGATCAAGGCAGGCACAGACACCCGGAGCGCACCCTTGTAGGTGTTCCAAACACCGACGTAGGAAGCAAGGGCATCGTTCACCATGCCCAGCTCGTCGTAGGCTTGAGCCAGCAACATCGCCACGTCCATCTTGTGCGTGGCATAGCCCTTTTCGCGATCAAGGTAGAGTCTGGCATTCTCCTTGGCGGCTTCGTAGTCGCCCATCGCCATTTGCGTGACGATCATCTGATAGAGCGCTCGATCCTTATCATCCCTGTCCTGAGCATCGGCGAGAACCCGCTTGAAGTCCTCAATCGCTTTCGCCTGATCCGACTTGGAACCCACGGCAAGCACCGCAGCACGGCCGAAGAGCGCCGGGAAGCTATAGGACTTGTCGTCCCGACTGAGCACCTCACCGTAGTAAGGGATCGCTTCGGCAGGGCTGTTCGTGGCACGAATGAAGTCACCGACGCGAACGAGGATGAAGTTTGAGAGGTCCTTCAAGTCGAACTCATTTTTGAGATCAGTGAAGAGCACCTTGATACCGGCTTCGGCCTTGATTTTCTTTTGCTCATCGTCAGCGGCTTCCTTGATCTGATCTTCAAAGACGCCGATCACCGCGATTCTCAACAGAGCACGGGCTGCCTTGTTGGAAGGCTGGATTTTCGGAAAATTGTAGTAGTGGTTCTTGAGTTCATCCGGAGTGTGACTTTCCAGATAGACTTCGGTGTAGGAACCAATCGCTTCTTCCAGACCCGCAGCACCCGGGCGCATCGCCATTTCAGCAATCACGTCACGCAGGCGGTTGAGCGCTTCTTCCCCGCGACCGGCAGCTCCAAGCGCATAAACCTGCGCCACCGCGACCTGCGCCTTGTAGGGCGATGAATCGCCATATTGCTCCCAGAACTTATCTGAATAAGGGACCGCCTCATCCATGCGATTGGGGTCATCCTTTTTCTTTGGCTTTTCACCGAGCATCGCAACGAGATAGTAGAGAGCCTCACCGGCGACGATGTCATTCTCACGACGTTCGGCGAGGGCGAGCGCTTTGAGGTAGTATTCCTCGGCCTCGGCCTTGCTACCCTGGCTCTGGAGAACGTTGCCCTTCAGGTTGAAGGCCATGTCCATGATCTCGGCATTCTCGAACTCGCTTTCCACGCGGTTGAGCTTGGCCAGTGCGGCATCCGGTTCATCCAGCGCGTAGTGGCAGTTCGCGCGGTCATAGAGCGCGAAGGGGAGGTAGATGTTCTTGCTGGCGTCGGGGTGCTTCGCGAGGAAGGCGTCGAGCAGCTTGGCCGACTTCGTCCAAAACTGCAGGCGGGAGTAGTTCGAGGCCTGAAAGTAGAGCGCGGCGAGCTCAAACGAGCTCTCCGGATACTCTTCAACGTGTCGGTCGAGACGCGGCTGAGCTTCCTTGTAGTCGCCGGTGTAGTAGTAACTTCCGCCAAGGACGTGGAGACAGATGTCATGCTCCTTGCTTGGGGCGCTGCTTTCCAACTTGGGAAGCATCACTTTGGCGATCTCGATGCACTTCGCATACTCACCACCATAGAAGAGCGAGGTGAGCATCATCCTCCGCACCGCAGGAACATGCTCCGAGTCCGGAAAGATCTTGAGGAAAAGCGAGCCGTACTTCTCGGTCGAGAGAATCTCACCGATCATCGAAGCGGTCCGGGTCAGGTTGTAGAGATGCTTCTCGCGCTTCTTGCTCTTGGTATAGACCAGCTCGAGCTGCTCGTAGGCGGCAAAGGCACCGCGGATGTTTCCATACTTTTCGTGAAGGAATGCCGTGGCGCTCAGCTGAATGACTTCGTGAGGATCTCCTGAACTGATGTTCTTTTCGAGAATTTCGATTGAATCCTTGAGGTTCTGACCGCGAATGACTCGCGCACCATCCTTGATGCCGATACGACCACCGAGACGGGCCAGACGTGACTCGGCGTCTTCGAGCATCACCTGGGTTGGCGGAATCAACTGGTAGAGAGCGAAAGCACTGCGCTCCATGTCGGCATTGTATGCCTTGCCCGCCAGACCGAGGAACAGCGGCGAGTAGGGCTGCATGTCGTAAGGTTCGATGACGATATCCGCGCGATTCTGATCGATGAAGGCGAGCAATGCTTTTTCGTCACGCTTCTCGATGACCGCATCCACGAGTGCTTGGAACGCCGCCACGATCCCTGCTTCCGGTGTGGCAAAGGCCACCTTGTTTTTCAGAGCGGTTTCGAAGTGCTGGATGCCTTCTGGAATGTTCTCGAGCTTGAAATGACAGATCGACATCCAGATGTAGAATGCCCCACGGGGATAGCTGTCGGCTTCCTTCGTCTTGTCGCGCTCTTCGAGGAACTTTTTGTACATGCGGATGGCGAGCGCCCAATCCTCCGCCCCCTGAGCCGCCTGGCCCCAGTAGAGCAGCGCCTTCTTGTTGTAAACGTTGCCGCCGCCTTCGACATTCTTGTTGGCATATTTCTTGTAGCAAATCTCGAAGGACTTCATCGCCTCGTCCCACATCTTGAGCTTCAGTTCGCAGTAACCTTTACGATACCAGGTTACGCCAAACTGAGGACCGTAGAGCTGAAGTGCCACGGCTTCGAATCGGTCCGTGCACTTGACGAGCAGCTTGTGAGCCGCCTCCCAGTTGCCGGCCTGCATTTCATTGGTTGCCTGGGCATTCAGGGACTGCGGTGTGTCATCAAGCTGAGCTTGGGCAGGCGCAGCCACAAAGGTGACGGCAAGCAAAGTGCCAAGGAGGGGTGATAGGATTCGCCGGAAAGGATTCATGGCTGTGGTCTTGGTTGATTGGTCTGGGATTCAATAGAAGAGCGCCGACTCGCACACTCCGCAAGGGAGGAACGAAGTGGCGCTCAAAAGTCTTGGGATTGATTAGCCCCAAATGGGGCCGAAAAGGGCTTCAGATCGCTACTCATCCATCAGATCGGTGAAAGTCACCTTGGTGATCTTGACTCCGGCGAGTGCGTTGAGAACGTCAATCACACGCTGCTGGGTCGCACCACCGTCTGCATAAATCTGAACGAGCGGGGTACTATTGGTCGAGTCGGCCGCTTCTTTATAAGCCTGCAGCTCGGCCGTCAGCATCGGCAACTCACGCACGTCCACATCGGAATCCATCGGCAGCTGGGATGCTCCGGTTCCGCTGAAAATGGCACCGTTAGCATCAATTTTAATCAAACGAGGCTCAATTTCAGGTGGCGTTTCGCTGGGAGCAGCCGCTGGCAAAGTCATCTGCACGTCCTGCTCACGCGGCTGGATCGTCGTCGTGACCAAGAAGTAAATAAGCAACAGGAAAGTCGCATCAATCAGCGAGGAAATATCGAGCTTCGGCTCATCTTCTTGAGGTTTTTCTGAACGTCGGTGGCGTGCCATGGTTACTTAATGGTTGAGGTGGTCGCTCAGTTTTGGAAGTTGTAGGTGGCGAAGACGACCTTATCCACGCCCGCTTTCGCGGAAAGACGCAGCACCTTGCGGCAATGCTTGAAGACCGCGCGCTTGTCGCCACGGAGGTGGAGCTTGGGCTCATACCCTTGCTGGACAATGATGTCCTTCTCCTTGGTCACGAAATCAATCACATCATCGTCGCTGAGTTCCTCACCAGCCTCGTTGTAGAGTTCCCCACCCTCGCGGATGTTGATGACGATGCGGCCATTGCCGTCCTCGGCTTTGACGGAGTTTTTCGCAACCGGCGGCTCCACTTCGGGGTCCATTTTGACGATGATCATCGTCGCATTGACCAAGAAGAAGATCAGAAGCAGGAAAACCATGTCGATCATTGGCGACATGTCGATCGTCAGATCTTCGCCTTCGTCGGCCTTGGCGGCGCGGAGTTTGGAGGAGGATGCCATGAGGTTAGATTGCGTTTGAAGAGTGAGAGATGAAACCCGAGCGGCTCAGATCAGCGAGCCGCTCCCGTCATCGGGTTCAAACGGCGATACCTTCAGGAATCTTGGCAAGATATGCGTCCTGATTGACGGTCTGGATGGATGCGTTGAGGAGTTCCTCGGCGACGTGTTGGCAGTCGGAAACCAGATTGTTCAGCCTATTCTTGAAGAAGAAGTAGGCGAGAAGGGCGGGAATCGCGGTAATCAGACCCCACATCGTGGTAAGGAGGGCCACGGAGATGTCACCAGCGAGCATGCTTGGATCGGCCTGAGCGGACTCACTCAAGGTCCCGAAGGCACCGACCATACCGATCACGGTTCCGAGGAGTCCGAGCATCGGAGCTGCCTGAGCGACCAGCGAAATGTAGTTGATCCAGGTCATTGAGCGGCGGTTTTCATTGATCGAGAAATCCGCGATGGCGTCTTCGATGTGATCGCGGCCAAGGTCTTCAGGACGAGTGGCGTCAATATTCGGAAGCGAGTAGGCAAGCATCCTGCCGAGGTAGGATGGATGGGATGCGGCAAGCTCAATGGCGGAGCGGACGCGGCAGTTGGCCATGTGGTCCATCAGCGCTGCCTTGAGATCTTCCGGGCAGAACTTGGTCTTGGTCAGGTTGATGAAGTTGAAAACGCAAAGCGCGATCAGCGCCACCACCGCCAAGCCGATGAAGATCATCGTGGGACCACCGGCGATCACATAGGTCTGCAGAGCGTTCTTATCGGCTGGAGCAGCATCCTGCGCGAAGAGCATTGGCGCGCTGGCGAGGAAGGAGGTGGCAACAACCGCAGTGAGGCGAGTTGAACGGGATGCAAATTTTTCGATCATGATTGGCGTGGGGTTACTCAACGTGTTGGCGGGGCATTCTCAGAATCGGATCATTCTGAGCAAGGATAGATTTCTAAAAAGGAACGCGATGACACCCGTTTTTCTTTGCTTGGATGATTTACCTACGCAATTCCACGCTGAGGCTACGGCTTTTTGGCATTGATGCCCAATCGGCGACGCGGGAAAAGCTCGCGGCAAAGAAGACACACGGTTCCGTCACAACCACGCGCGGTACAATGCTCCCGACCGTAGAAAATAATTTGAAGATGTAAGGCATTCCATCGATCTCGCGGAAACAGCCGCTTCAAATCGCGCTCCGTGCGCTCCACATTTTTCCCGTCGGTCAATTTCCAACGCTGAGCCAAGCGGTGGATGTGGGTATCTACCGGAAAAGCCGGAATCCCAAATGCCTGGGACATGACGACCGAGGCTGTCTTATGACCGACGCCAGGGAGCGCTTCCAAAGCGGTAAAATCGCAGGGCACGTCGCCGCCGTGATTTTCAACGAGCATGCTTGAAAGAGTCGAAATCGCCTGCGACTTCCGAGGCGACAATCCGCAGGGCCGGATGACTTCCCGGATCTTCTCGACCGGCACCTTCATCATCATTTCCGGTGTATCGGCCAGCTCAAAGAGGGCTGGGGTGACCTGATTCACCCGCACATCCGTGCATTGCGCGGAAAGCAGAACGGCAATCAGCAGGGTGTAAGGATCGCGATGATCGAGAGGCACCGGAGTTTCCGGATACAGCTCGTCAAGACGGCGATCGAGGTGCGCAGCGCGTTCGGCCTTGGTCATGACGACTTCAGACCCTTGAAATTCAGCGGGAAGCCGTGGCAGAACTGCCGCCCGTCTTTCTCTGGATCGCCACATACATCTGGCGGCAATGCGGGAAAGCGGTGCGCTTCGAAAGGAGCTGCGCACTCCGGGCATAGGACCCCCATTGCACAATCGCGATTTCCACATTCCGACGACCCCATGCCCTCATGTAGGCTTCGTTCGGTGTATAGATATCGATGGTACCGGTGCCGGTGAGCGCCGAACCGTAATCATCGACGACAAAGAGTTGGGACATGCCCTTGATTTTGAACACCGTTCCGACCGGATAAACCGACCAGTCCGCCGCCGCACTGCGAACACGGTTGGTGTATTTCAAAGGCGTGCCGGTCGCATTCATCGAACCATACTGAAGATGGTCGTCCTCAGAACAATGGTAGGCCGTCGTGCGGACGTGGCGGACACGCTCATTGGAGTACATCGGCATGCCGTGCTTGTCCTTTGGCTTGGACTGGCCACTGCTTACCACATTGGCGGATGGCTGGGCCGTGCTATACCCTCCCGCCGAAGCACCTGACCAACTCCCGAAGCTTAGGGACTTCCCATTGAGAGCGCTCTCTTTGGAAACAAGATGAAGATTTGAGCCGCAGCTGGAGAAAAGCAGCACGGGCAGAGCGAGAAAAAGATAGCGAGTTAGCATACGAATTCATTAAAAATCCCTGATCTTCAGGGGTTTCTAGGCGGGCGACTGGGGGGTTGTAGGCGTCAAACTCCCCGACCGCAAATGAAAAGGAAATTGTTAGGGATTCTGACTTTCAATGTCATCACGCTCATAAGGAGCGCTCCCCCAGAGGCCATCTCCGGAAACCCATTATTTCAGGGTTACCGTCACTTCCTCGTTGGCCTCAATCTTCATGCCTTCGATTCCCTTGAGGGCTTCCTGCATGGCAGCTGGAGTCTCCGGCTTGGCCTTCGAGAAGGCTTTGAACTTCTCAGGGTCCTCAAGCAGTTTGCCCATTTCCATTTCCATGAAAGTCACGGTGTTTCCATCGACATGGCTGGCATTCGTTTCGGCAATGCCTCCTGGAATCTCGAGTTTCAGCGACATTTTCATGTCACCCATCATTTGCTTGGCCATCATCAGGCTCTGCTCATCAAGTTCCTCGTCAGCCTCTTCGCCCGATGCAGGAGCCGCATCTTTCCCCGCGCCCGGGTTCTTGAGCTTGAGGACACTGTCTTTGTAAACAAAGGTCATCGGCACTTCCTTGGGCGCTTTCTCGACCTCGGCACCCGGCGGTTTCATGCCTTCACCCATATCAGAAACCGATTCCCCGAACTGGAATTTCACGGTGTTGATGTCCTTGAAGGCATACACCACGCGGCCGCCCTTGCGTCCGGCTGCATCGATTTTCTCCACTTTGGAGAGCGTGACGCCTTCTCCCATGGTGGCGGCCTTCTCCTTGGCTTTCGCCTCATCGACCATGTCTGCGAGGGGATCACCCGCTGCGTCGCCACCCATCGCGGCCATTTGTTCCATCATCGCCACCGCCTGGGCTCCGAAACTCGTTTCCTCGGTGATCGTGCCACTTCCGTCCTTATTCAGGCGGATGACGACGTTGTGTTCAATACAGCTGGTGAGAGCCAGCGCCATCATCACCGCAAACAGGGATAGGATCTTCTTCATCGTGTCGGGAGCCTCCATAGCAGTTCTCAAAAAGGCAAGCTTCAGATTGTGAAAATCAATCCCGGGAAACACGTTGCCAGTTCCGCCAAAGCTCTCTTATCTTGCCCACGGCCCCATGCCTTCAGCTGTTGATATCCAGAACCTGGTCAAAGTCTTCCACCCGAGCTTCCGTGGCACGCCGGTGAGGGCCGTTGACAATGTGTCGATCCAAATCGCATCCGGCGAAGTCTACGGACTCATCGGCCCGAATGGCTCCGGCAAATCGACGACCATGAAGGCGCTGCTCGGCCTAGTGGCTCCCACCTCGGGGACCTGCCGGATTTTCGAGGCGGACTCGCTCGAAGTCGACTCCCGCCAGCAGGTCGGCTTCCTTCCTGAGAACCCCTATTTCTACAAGCACCTCACCGGTGCCGAAACGCTTTCTTTCTACGGAAAACTCTGCGGACTTCGCGGAAAGAGCTTGATAGATCGGATTTCGGAACTCCTTGATCTCGTCGACCTCCAGGGTGCTCGCGATCGGCGACTCGGCGGCTATTCCAAGGGCATGCTCCAGCGCATTGGCCTCGCCCAAGCGCTCATCCAAGAACCACGCTTGGTCATTCTCGACGAACCCACGGCGGGCGTCGACCCCGTCGGATCCCGCCAGATCCGCGACCTCATTCTCTCCCTCAAGGAACGCGGCATCACCGTCTTCCTCTGCTCCCATCTGCTCGAACAAGTCCAGGAAGTCTGCGACCGCGTCGGGATCATCTACAAAGGCAGGATGGTGAAGGAGGGTCGCCTCGACGAAATGCTCGCCATCGAAGAACAAACCGAAGTGCTGCTGCGTGATGCTCCGCCCGAACTGATTGAGCGCATCCGTCAGATGGTCGAGGAAAGCGGACAAGGCGAGTTCCTTGGATCCGGAAAACCCCGCACCACCCTCGAGCGACTCTTCCTCGAACAAACCACCAACCGCGACGACTCGTGAGCAAGGCCCTTCCTAACCGACCTCTGAATCCCCGCCGCATCGCCGTGCTGGCGTTCAATACCTTCACCCAGCTCGTGCGGATGAAGGTGTTCTACTTCCTCGCCATCTTCGCGGTCGTCGTGATCGGCTCGAACTCCCTCGACCTGCCAACCAATAACGCACCCGAGAACGCCGGAATCCAGGTGCTCTACGCGATCAAGAATACCTCGCTAGGCTGCATGGGGCTCTTTTCGCTCGTGCTGGCTGTCGTCGCCACCGGACTACTGCTCCCAAAAGACGTCGAAGACCGGACCCTTTACACCATTTTGGCCAAACCCGTCCCGCGCCTCGATTACCTCGTGGGAAAACTGCTTGGGGTGACCTCGCTGATCTTTATTTCGATGCTGGTGATGGATCTCTTGATGGTTGGCGTGCTCCACCTGCGGACCAACGAAGTCCTCGAAATGCGCGCCTACTTTGCTGAATCAAGCGGCTATCCCGAAGCCATGAAGGAGCAATACCTCAATGAAGTCCGGGAACTCGGACCCAGCTGGAACCTTCAAGCCGGTGTGCTCGTCGTCTTCTTCCGCGCCGCCGTCATGGCCGCCGTTGCCCTGCTGCTCTCCACCTTCTCCACCAGCACCCTGTTCACCGCAGTGGTCGGTTTCATGATCCTCTTCGTCGGTTTCTTCCAGGCCGACGCCCGCGACTTCTACTTCTCCGGCACCGGTGCCATGGGCCGGATCGGCTCCGGCGCCATGTCGGTCGTCCTTCCCGACCTCCAGCTTTACAACGTCGTCGACTCGATCATCGAAGGCAAGCTCCTCGAAGCCGGGATGCTGCTGAAAATCACCGGGGTCACCCTCTTCTACTGCGTGATCTACACCTTCACCTCGTGGATCATTTTCGCCCGGAAGGAATTCTGACCTGCGCCTGAATCCATGAATCTCCAACTCCGCCGACTAAGCGCTGCCATCACCGTTCTGGTGGTCGCTGGAATCGTGCGGATGCCACTTGAGCAAGCTCTCACCAAAGACCTCCAAGCTCAGGGCATGCTGAGCAAGCCACTCAACATCGAGACCCGCAAAAAGGTCGGTCAGGGGTTCTGGGCTGTCTCCCTCGGTGGCTTGCGCACCCTCGTCGCCACCGTCCTCAACCTGCGTGCCTTCTCGTTCTTCGAAAATCAGCGCTGGGTCCAGCTCGCCGACACCTACGAAACGGTCGTCCAGCTCGCACCCAATACCGACTACTACTGGGACACCGGGTCGTGGCACATGGCCTTCAACGCCGCCGCTTACTACCAAACCTCCAGCGATCTCCCCGAACTCAGACGCCGCGCCGAGTGGCGGCAGTGGATCGAAAAAGGCACCGCTTTCCTCGCAGAAGGAACCAGACAAAACCCCGACAGCTGGTACCTCTGGTCGAGGCTCGGCTGGCTCTACTCAGACCCTAACAAACTCATCGACTACGAAAAATCCGCAGAGGCGTATCTCAACGCCGTGAATGCGGGAAACGCCCTACCATTTGTCAAAAACGGAGCCGCCTATGCCCTCGCACGAGTGCCCGGAAGAGAAGACGAAGCGCTTGAGATGATCCGCGAGCGCCGCACCGACCGCCGCGGCCGCGTCCCCACCATGAACGGCTTGGCATTTGCGCTCGAACACCGCGCCGATCCCACCAAGGACACCTACCAGCTTGCCCTTGACATCTTTGGCAGTGAAAACGAGGCCTACAACCAGCTCGCACCCTACTATCTCGAAATCCGAAAAAATTTCCCGATGGACGGAGTGGCCGAAATCCTCAAAAAACTTGAATCGCGACTCAGCATTCCTGCTGATAACAGTATCTTCAAACAGCGCAAAGAACTCGAAGACCATCCGATCAATCCCTGGTAGCAGCGATGAGCAACGGCCCGCCCCCACCACCAATCGTCCCCCAAAAAGGACTCACACCGAATCCATCGGATTCCCCTGCGACCCTGGAACCCTCTTCAGGACCCAAGAGGATCGCCTTGTTCGGGGATATTCACGCCAACCTCGAAGCACTCCAAGCCGTCCTCGCCGACTCCATTGAACAAGGCTGCACCGATTACATCTGCATGGGCGACATCGTCGGCTACAACGCGGACCCCTCCGCCTGCCTCGAAATCGTCCGTGAAATGGACTGCCCCGTCGTCAAAGGCAACCATGACGAAGACGCCTCAGGCTCTCATTCCCTGGAAACCATGAACCCAGTGGCCGCCACCGCCCTGGAGTGGACCCGCGAACAGCTCACCGAGGAACAACGGACTTGGCTCCGCCGCCTCCGCATGGTTCGCCAGATCGCCGACTTCACCGTCGTTCACAGCACTCTCGATCAACCTGCCAACTGGAACTACGTGACGAATCGCTTCGATGCGATGTCGAACTTTTCCTACCAGTTCACCCAGGTCTGCTTCCACGGCCATACCCACGTTCCCCGCGTTTACACCAAAGGTGCAAAGGTCGAGGAAATCCCCGCCGAATCCGTCGCCATCGAACCCGGCTGCAAGTATTTCATCAACATCGGCTCCGTCGGACAACCGCGCGATGGCGACTGGCGCGCATCCTACGCGATCTACGACCTCGAACATAAGCTCGTCGTCTTCCGGCGCATCGAATACGACATCGCCAAGACTCAGGCAAAAATTCGCGCCGCTGGCTTGCCGGAAATGCTCGCCGATCGTCTTGCCGACGGAAGGTGATGATCGACGTCGTTGCCGGCCTGATCCTCGACAGCCAAGGCCAACTCCTCGCCTGCCGTCGCCCGGAAGGAAAACACCTCGGCGGAAAATGGGAATTCCCCGGCGGGAAAGTCGAGCCCGGTGAATCACCGGAGAAAGCCCTGATTCGCGAACTGCAGGAAGAACTCGAGATCACCATTTCAATCCAAAAGCCGCTCAGCCCCGTCACTCACGACTACGGTCGCGGCCCCATCCAACTCATCCCCTTCCTCTGCACCATCACCGAGGGAAATCCTCATCCTCACGAGCACTCCGAACTACGCTGGTGCCCACCATGCGAACTACCCGCACTCGATTGGGCTGCCGCCGATCTCCCGATTCTCTCCGAATTTCTCGAAAAAATCGGGTGAATATTTTCGACAAAAATCGAGTATAAAGAGCTGTCAGCGACGCTCCTTCTAGTCCCATGAAACCGCTCATTTTTGCCATCACTCTCCTGCTCGCACCCTGCCTGCGTGCGGGAGTCGACATCGATATCGATGCCCTCGGCGAAAGTCTTGGCGGCTGGAAGCCAAAGACTTCCACAGTGGAATACTCCCTCTCAGGTGCCGACTACCGGACCTACAAACCCGAAATCACCCCCACGCCCGACGGCGGAATTTTCGTCTCCCTGAGAATTGACCACCGCCGTGGTTGGCTCGCCAACGATGACCACGCCGTGCTCGAAGTCAGCTTCGCGGCAGACGGTGCCGTCGTTTCCGCCCAGTCGAACCTCGCGATCCAAGGCCGCACCATTTCCAGCGACCTCGTGAAAAGCACCGCGACGGCCGGAGCAAGCGTTACCGGCGTCGAAGGTGCCGTCAGAGTTGGCACCGATCTCGTTGCCGACCTTTCATCCAAACTCCTCCGCGAGAAAATCGTCGAAGCCGGACGAGTTAATTTTCCTGCCGCCCTGCGACACAACTACAACCTGCTCTTTCAATCAGTCCGTGTGCGCACTGAAAAAGTCGTCCCCGCTGGCGAAGAAGTCACCGAAGCCCCTGCAAAAGTAACTCCACCTAAGACCAATAAGGGCTTGGAAATCCGTCCCTACGGCGTCAAGGACAAGCCAAAGGTGGATTGATTCAACCGCGTGGATGGAAGCGCTTGTGAACCGACTTCAGCCTTGTGCCATCGACGTGGGTATAGATTTGAGTTGTCGAAATGTCGGCATGGCCAAGGAGTTCTTGAATGACCCGCAAATCCGCGCCGCCCTCTAACAAATGGGTCGCAAACGAGTGCCTCAGGAGATGCGGGTAGACATTGCTCTCGATCCCAGCACGGGCCGCGCGCTCCTTGACGATCTGCCGCACCCGATCCGGCGAAAGCTTTCCTCCGCGCACACTGATAAAGATTTCCGAGCTTGTCCGCTTGGTCACAAGGCTCGCCCTCTCGTTTAGCAGGTAGTCCTCCAAGGCCTCGCGCGCCCGCCCGCCCACGGGCACGATCCTCGTTTTGTTCCCCTTCCCCGTCACTCGAACAAACCCTTCGTCGGCATCATAGCGTTCCAGACTCAGCGAACAGAGCTCACTGAGTCGGAGACCGGACGAATAGAAGACCTCAAGCATCGCCTTATCCCTTTTCCCCAGAGGCTGTGTCCCATCGATCCCCTCAATCAAGCGCTCCACGGTTTCGCGATTCATCGTTTCCGGCAGGCCTTTGTCAGGACGCGGCGAAAGCAGCGGCTCCGCCGGGTCCATCGGCAAGCGCCCTTTTCCTGCCAACCAGCGAAAGAAGATCTTCAGATGCACCATCGTAATCCGCAGCGATGCCGACGAAAGCCCCTCAGACTTCCGCTGCCTTAGAAACTCCGACAACTCATCCGTCCCCAGATCCTCAAGCGTCGTTCCCTGCTTCAACACCCATGCAGCCAGCGCCTCAAGCGACTGCCGGACCGAAAGTTGATACGCCTCCGAAAGCCCCCGCTCCGTCGCCAAAAACATCACAAAGCCGTCAATCTCACGTTCCACCCGAGCAAAATGCCCGCAACCAAGCCAAACTCCAATCCCTAAGCGTGCACGCCCCCCAAGGAGCGGTCGCAGTCGTTGATCTCGCCGGAGATAGCGCCGGGTTTTCTGAAGCGTTCTGCCACCGAAGACTCGGCGGTTTTCCACCCCGCTCCAGTAGCGGTGGATCCTTCCGGAATCTTGCGGACGGTAGGCGTGGAAGCTCCAAGCCGATCGAGGTGTGGAGGAGATGCGGGCTGCGCGGGCGGGGTGCCGGGCATCTCGGCGGGTGGCAGATGGCGTGGGGATACTCAATTCGGGGCGAAGGTGGCAGCGTGTAAAGCGATTTGGCCGACGCCACTAAGCTTCTTCTCCTGACCCTTTTTTTCCTGAAACGTTTCCCCGTCAAGGACTCCCTTGACGGAGGCCCGACACGACGCGAATCCCGGCTTTCCGTTGTTGTGGGATTCTTTACCATCCCGGCATTGAACCACTCCTCAGCAGCACAGCGAACATGGCTGGATCAACTCGATCAAGAGATGCGAAGAGAGATCCGCTTGCAGCGTTCCGCGTGCGAGGAGATCTGGAACACCCCGCTGGCTGAGCGCATTGAAAAAGGATACTCCCTCGGCCCGCTGGAAGTGACCGCAGTCTCCCGCCCGTGGGTCACCCTGCGCCCGGCGAACAACAACGCGACATGGGCCGAGCCATCACTCCGGGAGGGTGATTTTGTTTGCCTGAGTGAAGATACGCCATTCAAGCCGACAGGTCATTTCATCTACCTCGACGAGGATGATGAGGGCATCCATCTGATGTTTTGGAAGGGTGATCTGCCATCCACATCGGGAAGCAACTGGGTGATCGATCCGGACTTTTACGACATGAGCACGAGATTCGCCGAAGCGATCGAAGCCTTGGCGACCACCAAACTTGGCAGGGAAAAAATCCTGCCGCTCCTGATGGGGGAGACCCAAGGCACCATCAATGCCGAATCCTATGACAAAGTCATCGACGAACTCGACCAACCCGACGATCCCGATGATCCGAGCTGGCACGACTCCCAACAGGAGGCCATCGCCGCCTGTGTCGCAGCCAACGATGCCTACCTCGTCCAAGGACCTCCGGGAACCGGCAAGACCCGCGTGCTGACCGAAGTCGCCCGTCGCTTGATCGACCGTGGCGAACGACTCCTCCTTACCGGGCCCACGCACCGCGCCATCAACCACGCGCTCGCCGGGCTTCGCCAGGTATTGCCGGCAAGCTTACGAGTGGTGAAAATCGGCATGAAAACGCCCGCCGGCGAGACCTTCGAATGTTATGAAGATCTCGCGTCTTCGGGCTTGATGGAAAGTGGCGATCCCTATGTCATCGGTGCCACGCCCCACTCTTTGTTCGGCAATTACAGCGGACTGCGGGAGACCTTCTTCGATACGGTGCTGATGGATGAAGCCTCGCAGTTGACGCCCTTGCTGGCGGCCATGGCGATGCTTCGCGGCGAGCGGTGGTTGTTCTTCGGCGATGACTGCCAGCTTCCGCCGGTAGTGCTCGGGGATAATGCCACACCACCCCGTGAGCGCTCGGTTTTCGGACGCCTGAAAAACCGTGGATTCGACACCTTGTTAGAAGAGACATGGCGTCTGAACCGCCCGCTCGCCGAGTGGCCATCGGCGACCTTCTATTACAACCGCCTCACCTGCCGCCACGACCGCCGCCTCCACCTCTCACCCCCATCACGCCTGCCCGCACTGGCAGCTGATCCCGCCATCGTGTTGCTTGAAGGCGAGGGCTCGAAAAGGACAACGGTGCGCGCCGATGAAGAAGCCCAATTGGTGGTGGACCTGGTGCGCGAAGCCGTCCGTGGAGGACTCGAACCGGAACGAATTGGAGTCATCACACCATTCCGCGCCCAAGCCGCCCGGATCCGGCGAGTGCTGGCGATCGATCATGAAACGGCGGGCCTGCAGCGCCGAGTCACCGTCGATACCATCGAGCGCTATCAGGGCCAGGAGCGCGATCTGATCCTGGTGAGTCTCGCCGCTTCCGATCCACGCTTCATCCGTCTACGTGCCGATTTCCTTTTCCAAGCCGAACGCTGGAATGTCGCGGTCACCCGTACTCGGCTCAAGACCGTGGTCCTCGCATCGCCCGGACTTTTGAAAACGGCGGAATCTCTTGCCGACGACGGCCACGAAGGGGCGACCTGCTTCGCTTCGCTGATCAATCATCTGCGCCGCCACACTTGTTAGATTATCATGGCCGTCATCATCCCGCCAAAAGCCCAGGCCTCCGCTTCGCAATCCGTGATGCGGATGTTCCGCCTGCTCAGGAAGCTCGGTGACGACTATGTGGTGAGGCACCTGTTAGATGCTTCGGACGGACCCCATTTTCTCGTTCTCTGGCGCGATCGCCACGCCTTTCTCATTCGTGTGGCCTCGACCAGCCAGGAGCTCGCGGACTCGGCGCTTAGTCCTTCTTTCCTCCCGGATACCGAGCAGGTTTCTGTCGATGACCTCGGGGCGGACTGGGCATTCGAACCACTCGCCACGGACATCCCGGTGCGCTGTCTCGTCGTCTTTCCGAACGTTGATGACCTCACCATCGATCAGATCGAGCGGCTGCGCTCGGAGGAAAGCGGGGTGAGCTTTCTCGGCTTGAAGCAAACTCCGGTGGACCGTTTCTCCAACCACATCGAAGCGCTCGCCGAGGGACCGCTCAGTGAAAAAATGCTGCTCCGCCTGCGTGAGCGATTCGATGCCGGATCGCGCATTCATTCCCAGCCACTCCGGAGGCCACTGATCCAACGGGAAACCAGCAACGAACTCCCTGCCGACTTCCTCGATTACGATCAGGAAGCCTTGGCGAAAATCGATGTCGAACTGCCGCCGGAAGCCGCCCGCCTGAGCACTCGATTCGATACCCGCCTCGTCACTGGTCCCGCTGGCTGTGGCAAGTCGCTCGTCTTGCTGCATCGTGCCCTTTTCGCCGCGCGCCTCAACCGTGGCGCTCGGCTGCTGCTGCTTACCCATAACCAACCCATCAACGCCGAGCTGCGCCGTCGGGCCGTCGCCACGGCTCCCGAAGGATCACGGATTCAGGCCATGAACTTCTTCCGCTGGGCGAAAAAACACCTGCCCAAGTGGCCGCAGAACATCATCGGCCAGGGCGAAACCGAACGCCGGGTCGCCGCCCTCATGGGCGAGTCCACCACGCTATCGCCCAAGTTCATCGCCGAGGAATTCGGCTATCTCCGTGACCTCGGCATCGAGACCCTCGCCGAATACCTCGCGCTCGAACGCAGCGGCCGCGTCATGGCCCTCTCCGCCGCACGCCGTGAATTGATCTGGCGCTGGCTGGAATCCTACCGCGCCAGTCTCGTCAAAAAGGGTGAGTCCGACTGGCATGAGATCGCCCTGACCTTCCGCGACTTCGCCCGCGAGCATCCTGAGCGCCTCCGGGATCAGGACTTCATCTTCATCGATGAGGCCCAGTTTTTTGCCAAAGTCTGGTTCGAACCCGTGCTCGCCGCCCTCAAGCCCGGCGGTCAGCTCTTCCTCGCCGCCGATCCCACGCAAGGCTTCCTCAAACGCAGGGAATCCTGGTGCGCCGCCGGCATCGAAGTCCGCGGCCGCGCGAACCGACTCTCCATTCCCTACCGCTCGACCCGCGCGATCCTGCGCTTTGCCCGCGATCTCATCGACCACCGCCGCGCCCTGCATCCCTCGGCGCTCGATGATCTCGATCCACCCACCGAGTCCGACCTCAGCGCCATTCCGGAGGAAGGCGAGCCCCCCGTCGCGCTATCCGTGGACAACCGCCAGCACGAACTCAAACGAACCCTCGAAGAACTGGAAAAGCTCGCCGGCGACCGCTCCCATCTCGCGGGAAGCGTGCTCATTCTCCACGCCGATAGCTTCGCCGTCGGCGATCTCGTCCGTGCCTTGCGGACTCGGCTCGGCGACGGAGCGGTTTCCCATCTCAACTCCAACCAAGGTCATCGTGACCAGGCCTTCTGCTCGGTTTCCAACCTGAATGCCGCCACCGGATTGGAAGCCGCCGTGGTCTTTATCCTCGGAGTGGATGGCCTGTTAGAAAGCGAGTCCGATCCCCGTCTCGACGACTCCGCCAGCGCCGAACTTGCCGCCGACCACACCCGCCTGCTCTACATGGCCTGCACCCGCGCCGCCCGGCGTTTGGTCATCATGTCGAAGCACTGGCCGCAAGAGATGAGCCCAGCCAAGGAGAGCTGACCACAGGCCCCGAAGGTTGATGGCTTGGGCTCGATGAACCTGAATTCCGCATTCCAAACCGCTTAATGCACTTATATTTATTGAGTTACGAGATTTTAACCCCGATCACGAAAGAAGGCTGGCGTCTCTCACCTGCTGCTTACGACCTCAATCCTGATCCCGACAGCGCCGGACTTAGTCTCAATGCCTTTAGGGAAAGGTGGTGATTTCAAATGTATAGTCGCCTTCATTTGACTCATTAGCCGTTAGTCGGGGCCAACTGGAAACCGGTTGGCGGATCTTGCGGGGACAGTTTCGCTTTCGTCTTGGAGCCGTCGCCTGCTTGATTATTGAGTCCCTTACGCGGTTTGTCATTGCCAGTATCGTTGAGTCGCTGAGAAGTCCTTCCGATACTGATAGAACCAGCCAGAGTGAGTTTGTCTGTTCGAGCGTCGGCACCTCAACCATAAACACATCAGGGGCATCGATGGCCATGTCGGTCATTGTTGCACCACCCGAAACTATAGGACTCGGAAAGAGTCCGGCAAGTGTCAGCAGTCTGTCTAACAACCCAGGACGCGACATTCCCCAACTGTGACCTCCTCTATCGGTATACGTTCTTTTTATATCACCCGTCGGAGGACCTGGCTCCACATCTTTTCCAGCGTAATCACGGTTGACCTGATCTCGAAGCTCAGGAGGAATGCTGGTGTTAAGAGGCCCCACTCCGCCCGCCGAGGAATTCAACTTTATCCATCCCAACAAATCAATCCAGTTCAACCCATCATTCCCGATAAACCCATACAGGTTAATCCCGCCCCTTTCCCCAATCGGGTCCCTAGATGGCCAAAGAGGGATACCCGACACGGTTTTTCCGGGTCCGTCGTAGTTTTCCCGATGCGGTTTGCGGGCTGCACGGCGACTCTCTAAGCTCACCGAAACACTTTCAGCAAAAAATCCCCAGACGCGATTTTTCGCGGTGAGGTCGCCTTTGCTCGGCGCGGGTTCTGACAGGTAGTAGCCCAAAATTCTGGGCGTAGTCTTTGCGACTTTAGGCGGCTAAAGGAAGGAGCTTTTCAGCGGCTCCGCCAGCATTCCGGCTGTCGGCTGGTGTGAGCCAGGGCCACGATCAGGATTTCCCCGCCCTCGATGCGGTAGATAATTCCGTAGGGGTAACGCTCCAACAATTTGCGGCGGTATCCCCACCGACGGGCTTCCAAAACTCAGGAAAGGCGGCGATCTCCTCCCGTGCCTTCTTGAATTCCGCGTAGAAGTCGGCGGCGATGTCTCCGGCCCGCTCCTTGTAAAAGGTCACCGCGTCGAGGATTTCCAGCTCGGCTTCGAGCAGATGGTGGACGGTCATCGATTCGGGATGTCCTGCGCCTGGGCGTCGAGTTCGGCACTGGTCGAGGATCGGGTTTCACCTGCCTTCCAACGGTCCACGCGCTGGTCATACTCTTGGATGGCCTCGGGGGGTGAGCTCCTCTTTCTCAAGGCTTTCGATGAGCTTGGACGCGACATACGAGCGGTCTGTCAGCGAAAGAGCCAGTGCGTTTTCAATCACATCAGTGACGGTGGTCATGGGTGGACTCTACGGGGTTTCGGGCGGTTTGTCCTGCTCGTTTTTCGGCTTCTCGGCGGGATGGGTGCGGCGGTGTATGTCCTTGAGTTGCTCGATGCTCACTTGGGTGTAAATGGCGGTCGTTTCGAGCTTCTCGTGGCCGAAGAGTTGCTGGATGAAGCGGATGTCGGCTCCGCCTTCGAGCATGTGCGTGGCGCGAAAGATGGCAGCTTCCGGGGCGGTCGATGCCGGCCTTTTTGATTTAGCGGGTCACCAGGCGGCTGATCACGACGGGGTGGAAGGCCTCGCCGCAGTTGGTGAGAAGACGAGCTCGTTGGTGCGCAGCATGAGGCACGGGCGCATTTCGTCGAGGTAACGTTCCAGCCATGTCAGGGCCCGGTCGCCAACGGGGACGACGCGGTCCTTGCGGCCTTTGCCTTCGCGGCTTTGCAAGGTCTGGCGCTCGCGATTGAGGTCGTGAAGGGCGAGCTTGCCGAGTTCGCCGCGTCCCAACCGGCCCAACCGAAGGGCTTCAATACTTGAAAAACGGGACCCCTTTCACAAAAGCCCTACCTCTCACTCCACCGCCCGCACCCTCAGCGCACGCAGCGAAAACAAACCCGCTGTCGTTTCTCCGATCTTCCTCGCCCCATCTTTCCTCTTCTCCCCAAAGTGTTCCCGCCTCCCAGCAAACACCCCTTCCACAAAACTCCGACTCCCAATCGCCACCCCATCGCTGAAATACCGCACCCGGCACCTCAGCAGCTCCGACAGACTCAACTGACCTCCCTTCTCCAAAACTTTCTTCGCCTCCTCCTTCGAGATCCCCTCCCGCCCCGAAGAAACCGCAGAAGCCTCCACCTCCACGCCTTCTCCAAACAACCAGCAGCGATACCACTCCGCAGCAGTCAGATCAGACGGCCCCGCCTTCTCATGCCACGAATCCAGCGGCGAATCCACCACCCGGCACAGCCCACGCCGCGCCCGCTTCGAACCCGCCACCGCCTCCGCGTAGCCGCACCATCGGTAGTCCTTCGGATCCTTCGCCAAGCCTGCCCGAACAGGATTGAGGTCGATGTAAGCCGCCATCGTCCGCAGCGCATCCCCATCCTGCACCAGCACACTTTTATAGCGATCCATCCACAGCGTCCCGCGCCGTCCGTGGTGCTTGTTGAACCAGCGTGAAAAGCGCTCCTTCAGCTCCTTGACGAACTGCGAAAGGTTGCAAAAACGACTCCGATACCGCTCTAACAACTCCTCAGCAGGCCCATTCATTCCCTTTGAGCGAAGATCGGAAAGCTCATGCCTCAGGGCAATCACATAAGCCTTCGAGTAAAGCAGCGTCAGGTGTTCCAGCAGCTTCTCCTCCCCCTCCGGCCCCTCGAATCGACGCAGAAACCTCGCCCGATCCGGCACGCGGACAAGCAGATGGAAATGATTGCCCATCACCGCAAAAGTCAGGATTTCCACCCCCGCGAAGCGTTCCAATCGGCGCATCACCCGCACGAACGCCTCTTTTTCTATGTCGCCGAAGAGCATCTCCCCACCCGCCGTGCGGCTCATCACGTGGTAGCAATTCGATTGTCCCTCCATCCCCAAAATCCGCCTCCGCCCCAGCCCCTTCCCCCGCCGAAATCCGCCCGGCACCGGAGCCGTCGGAAGCCCCGCCTTTTCGACCGGATCGGTCACTCTTTCTCCGTTGGTTTTCATCGTGTTGCGTGACTGGTGGCAAAATTTGCTCTGGACGTCAATTTACTTTTTGCCTGGCATCTATTTCTGCGCGAGATGGGGATGAGGGGATGAGGGATTTTCAGGGCGACGCGGTGACCTTCGATGGTGTCAAAGGCGCGGTAGACATTCGAGTAGGAGCCTTCCATCAGCCGGGCTTCGATGCGGTACTTTCCAAGTCGGGATTTGAGCCGGAGGCGCGCCGGCTTGGTTTTGGCTTTGGTGGGGTCGGATGGGGGGGGCGACATGGTGGGCGGAAGGACTTCGTCTTCATAAGAAAGCGCGAGCCCTTCGGAAAGAGGAATGGTGGGGTGATCGCCCGGAGGGAAATGGCTGAAATAGGAAAGACCAATGCGAGGTATCAGTCCTCCATGCGAATCGCGCTTTCCCTTCTGACGGCTTGCATGGTCATGGCGGCGGATGCGGCGGATGATGCCTCGAAGCGTCCGCCGAATGTGGTACTGATCATGGCAGATGATGTGAGCTGGGAGTGTTTTTCCAGTTACGGTGGAGAGGATTACGAGACGCCGAATCTTGATGCGCTCGCCGAGCATGGCGTGCAGTTCAATCACTGCTATTCGACTCCGATCTGCACGCCTTCCAGAGTCGAGATCATGACCGGGAAATACAGCTTTCGGAACTACACGCATTTTGGCTACCTCGACCCTAAGGAGAAGACCTTCGGTCAGTTGATGCAGGCTGCCGGCTACAAGACGGCGATCGCCGGGAAGTGGCAGCTCAACGGCCTCTACCATGGAGCGGAGGGAAGCGATGACAGCAGCCGCCCCCATAAAGCGGGATTCGATGAATACTGCTTGTGGCAGGTGACGATGGGGAAGGGCGGAAAGGACGGCGGAGAAAGGTTCTGGAGCCCTCCGCTCGAACAGAATGGCAAGTTGCTCAGCAAGCAAGCCAACCTCGGGAAATACGGTCCGGATATCATGTCCGACTTTATCTGTGACTTCATCATGCGTCATCGTGACGAACCCTTCTTCATCTATTACCCGACGGTGCTGGTGCATGATCCCTTTGTTCCAACGCCTGACAGCATTGGTTCGGCGCCGCGGACCCATGAGGCCAACCTCGCCCCAAAAGGCGCTACTGCCCAGAAAAGGAACTTCGTGGCGATGGTGAACTACCTCGACAAGGTGGTGGGAAAGATCGTCGCCCAGATTGAGGAAGTCGGCCAATTGGAGAACACGATCATCCTCTTCACCTCCGACAATGGAACCAACCGCAAGATCACCTCGCTTTGGAACGGAACGAGTATCAGCGGAGGAAAAGGAGGCACGACCGACATGGGAACGCATGTGCCTTTCATCGCGAGTTGGAAAGGGCGGACGACACCGGGCACGAAGCTTGATGACCTGATCGACTTCACGGACTTTTTTCCAACGCTGGCAGAGGTGGCGGGTGTTCCGATCCGCCCGCAGGACGCGATCGATGGTCGCAGTTTCCTGCCGCAGTTGATGGGCAAAAAGGGCAGCCCGCGCGAGTGGGTCTTTTGCCACTACCAGCCGTATTGGGGGAATTTCATGGGGAACCAGTTTGTGCGGGATGAGAACTACAAGCTCTATCGGGATGGTCGCTTCTTCCATGTGCCTGCCGACCTGATCGAAAAGGAGAACTTGAAGCTGGGTGCGGCGGACGAGCTGGGAGAAGCGGCCCGTCAAGCGCTTGGAAAAGTGATGCTCCTGGCTCCTCCGGCTCCTCCGCGTGAAGGTGGCCCGAAGGCGGAGACTCGTCCGATTGATCCTCAGTGGAAACTAATGACGAATCCGGACGATTAACTGGCCACCGCCGATTCGCTGGCTAGCCTCAAAACAACTTATGAAAAAGATCCTGAATCTGATCCTGCTGCTTGCCGTTGGTGGGCTGGCGCGAGCCGAAAATCCACGTCCGAACTTTGTGTTCCTGCTGGTCGATGATCTTGGATGGGGTGACTTCGGTTGCTATGGTGCGGAGTTTTATGAAACGCCGAATATTGATCGCCTTGCCAGCGGAGGCATGCAGTTCAGCCATGGCTATGCGGCTTGCACTGTCTGCTCGCCGAGCCGCGCGGCGATCCTGAGCGGCAGCTATCCAGCACGCCTTCACCTCACCGACTGGATCGCGGGTCACAACCATCCACTCGCAAAGCTCAGCGTGCCGGACTGGAAGATGAAGCTCGATCACGAACGGGTGCTTCTTCCCGAAGCTCTTAAGGAAGGCGGATACGCCACCGCGTTTTTCGGGAAGTGGCACCTGATGCCGAACGGTCAGCCGGATTTCGATCAGCACTACCCGACCAGTCACGGCTTCGATATCAATGTCGGCGGTCGCGAATGGGGTCATCCTAAGGGACCAGGAAAGTATTTTTCTCCTTTCGACATGGTGGGCCTCGACGATGGAAAGAAGGGCGACTTCCTGACCGACAAGCTCACGGATGCGGCAGTCGATTTCCTCGATAAGACGAAGCGCGATCAGCCGTTCCTGCTCTACTTTTCCTACTACACGCTGCATAGCCCGCTCATGGCACCTCCCGAGTTGGTGACGAAATACGAAGACAAGGCCAAGACCTTTGACAATCGGAAGAACGAATTCCTCGATCCGCGCCGCGCTGGCATGGTCGAGAAACTCGACAACAGCGTGGGTCGCATTATGGCGAAGCTTGAGGCGATGGGAATCGCTGACAACACGGTTGTTATTCTAACAGGCGACAACGGGGGTGACGATCCGAAGACCACGGGTGGGCTGAGGGACTTCAAAGGCTTCTCCCATGAAGGCGGCGTACGTGAGCCATTCATCGTCAAGTGGCCCGGGAAGATCGCTCCGAACTCGAGCTGCGATGAAATGGTGATCGGCACCGATTTCTATCCCACCATGCTGGAAATGGCCGGGCTGCCTGCACGTCCTGAAGAGCACAAGGATGGCGTGAGCATCCTTCCGCTCCTGACGGGGAAATCGAAGGATCTCGGGCGCGACGTGCTCTTCTGGCACTACCCGCACTACCACCGCACCAAGCCCTACGGCGCGATCCGTCATGGCAACATGAAGCTGATCGAGTTCTTCGAAGACGGCGAGTTGGAGCTCTACAATCTCAAGGCCGATCCTGGTGAGAAGAACAACCTCGCCAAGAAGAATCCGGAGAAAGCGCAGGCTCTCTTGATGGAACTGAAGGCGTGGCGGAAATCAGTCGGTGCCCAGATGCCAACGCCGAATCCGAAATATGATCCTTCCCATGGGGCGAAGTAGGAGGAGAAGCTGGAGAAGTGCCAACTAATGCTTGGCTTCATGCTTTGCGGAATCGATGAACTCTTCTGAATCCTATCTCGATATCATCCACGAGGATCCCGATTTCGTGGTGGTCAATAAGGCGAGCGGGATGCTTTCAGTGCCGGGAAGGGGGCCTGATAAAATTGATAGCGTCGCCACTCGGGTGAAGCAGCTTTACCCCGGCTGTATCGAGCAACCGGCAGTCCATCGCCTTGACATGGATACCTCGGGCTTGCAGTTGCTGGCACGGACGGCCGATGCGCACCGGATTCTTTCACGACAGTTTGAGGATCGGAAAACAAGCAAACGCTACATCGCCTTACTTGATGGCATTCTTGAAGGAGAGCACGGCACGATCGAGCTACCTTTCCGGCTCGACGTCGATAATCGCCCGATCCAAATCTACGATGAAGTGCACGGAAAGGTCGGGGTTTCTCATTGGGAAAAGATCGGCATCGAGAATGGTAGGACTCGAATTTCCTTCGTGCCGGTCACGGGGCGGACGCATCAATTGCGGGTGCACTCAGCGCACACCAAGGGCTTAGGTATTCCGATCGTTGGAGACACTTTCTATGGCGATGGGAAAAAGTCGGGCGAGCTCAGGTTGCATGCTGCGGAACTAGGCTTCGAGCATCCACGGACGGGTAAAGAGGTTCGTTTTGAATCGTTGCCAGCGTGGTGAAATCGGAAGGAGTGGCACCTTGCAGGCACCATGGGTGGGCAAGGCGCGTTCCAAAACGCGTCGTCGCGATGCGATCCGTCAAAGCCAAACAGCGACAACCAATGAGCGGAGACTTGCAGCCCCCGAAGGTTGATGTCTTGA
>Ga0210024_1000683_pt1 | contig 31021 bp, 26 predicted proteins | sample CryGeymeta201525_FD_183988 | JGI IMG/M metagenome (GOLD analysis project Ga0210024, IMG submission 183988) | Groundwater microbial communities from Crystal Geyser aquifers in Utah, USA - Crystal Geyser metaG 2015-25 (SPAdes) (version 2) | ecosystem: Environmental > Aquatic > Deep subsurface >...
CCCCTCTCCCCCCTCGGGGGAGAGGGTCGGGGTGAGGGGGCGCCCGCGCGCCGGGCGGCGGGTCGGCGTCATGGGCGCGCGCCGCGCGGCCACGGCGCTAGAACCGCACCCGCGCGCCGACGAAGCCGGTCAGCGGCTGGGCGGCGTAGCCGAACACCTCCTGATAATCCTCATCGAACAGGTTGTTCACCGACCCGAACACCTCCACCGTGTCGCTCAGCTCATAGGCCGCATTGAGGTTGACCACGATGTGGCTGTCCAGCGTCACGCGCTGCGCGGGAAAGGCGCTGAAGTCCAGATCGTCGGCGTCGCCGACATAGCTCACGTCGCCGCCCACCCGCGCCTTGCCGCCGAGAAAGCGATAGTCCACCGACACGCCGCCGCTGTGCTTTGGCCGGCGGATCTCGGTCAGGTCATTGGCGTCGGTCGCGTCGAGAAAGGTGTAGTTCGCCGTCAGCGTCAGCCCCGCCAGCGGCGCGACGCTCGCCGAAAACTCGACGCCCTGCCGGTCGCTCTCGCCGTCCAGATTGCGCGCGGTGGCGCCGAAATCGACGATCTCATCGGTCAGCCGCTCACGGAAAAAGGTCACGCCCACCGAGGCGCGCCCGTCCCAGAACGTCTGATCGACGCCGACATCGAAGCCGAGGTTGCGCTCGGGCTTGAGGTCGGGGTTGCCGGTGAACTGGCCGGGGATGAAGCCGAACTGCTCGAAGAACGTCGGGTTGGTCTGCGCCCGGCCCGCCGACGCCCGCAGCCGCGTGCCGGTCTCGAAGAAACTGTAGGACGCCGACGCCGACCACGCCGTGAAGTCGTCGAACTCGTCGTTGTCGTCGTAACGCAGGCCGCCCTGCACGAACAGCGCCTCGGTCAGCTGGCCGCGATAGTCGAGCACATAGCCAAGCTGATCGCGCTGCTTGGTGTCCGCCCCGGCGAAGGTGTTCTCGAATTCCTCGCGCTTGAACTGGAGCGCGCCGACCAGCGTGTGCGCGCCACCGGGGCCGAAGCTGTAGGCCGCCTGATAAGCCGCCTTCAGCGTGCTGTCGTCGTTCTTGCTGGGGCCAAAACTGCCGTCGGTGTCGTTCTCCTGCGAGGCGTAGCTGACCGAGGGCGTATGCACCAGCGCGCCGCCCAGCGTGTCGAGATCGGCGGCCAGACCCAGCAGCAGGTCGCGCCCGTCCACCACGCCTTCGGTCTGCGCGGCGCCGCTGTCGAACTCGCCGCGCCGGTCGGTGTAGCGCGCCGTGCCGCGCAGCCGCAGGAACGGCGCCAGATCGGCGGCGCCCTTGGCGTTCACGGTGACGTTGCGCACGCCGTCGTCCTCGATCCCGCCGTTTTGCGAATCCCAGCCCTGGTCATTGAGCCACGACAGCGACACGCCGATGTCGGCGCGGTCGGTGCCGGCCTGCGCCAGCGCGGTGAACGACCCCGAAGGCGCCGTGCCGGCCACGCCCTCGGCGCTGAACGCGGTCGCGTTGCGCAGACCGCCCCTGGTGATGACGTTGATCACCCCCGCCGTGGCGCCCGCGCCGTAGAGCGCCGACTGCGGCCCGCGCAGCACCTCGATGCGCTCGATGGCGCCGACGGTGAGGCGCGAGAAGTCATAGGCGTCGGCGCCGGTGGCCACCTCGACGCCGTCCACCAGCAGCAGCAGATGGTTGCTCTCCGATCCCCGGATGCGGATCGCGGTCTGGTCGCCCGGCCCGCCGCCGCGGCTGACCGCGACGCCGGGAACCTGGCGCAGCGCGTCGGCCACGGTGCGGGTCTGCTGGCGCTTGAGATCCTCGGCGGTGATCACGGTCACGGCGCGGGCGTAGGACTGGGCGTCCACCGGCGTCAGGCCGCCGGAGACGATGATCTCGTCCAGCGCCAGCGGCTGCTGGGCGAACCCTTGCGCCGGGACGATGAACAGGAAAGGCGCGGCCTGGGCCGCTATGGTCTTGACGCGCATGGCGCATCCCCTCGATTGCGCCGGAGCCTTGCGCTCCGGACGACGCTGCGTTGCACGCCGCTCAGGGGGTTTGGCGACCCTCCGGGCAGACGACGACTGTCGGATCGCCGCTGCGGAAAGACCGCCTCTCTGCGCGCCCCGCGCAGAAAGTGGGCGCCGTAGCCTTGGCAGGTCTCCTGGCTCGCGGGTCACGGCCCTTGCTCCGCCTTCCCAGCCCGCAATCGGGGCCAGTGGCTTGAAGGAGAGGGCTCGCCGCTTACAGTTGCGGGGGCAGCCGCGGTTTTGGCCCTGACCGGGGCCGCACCGTGTTCCCTATTAACCTCGCCCGCAAACCGGCGGACGGGGACCAAAGCGGTGTGACAATCCCGCCCGCGCCCGGCGCTGTCAAGGCGCGCGACGCCGCTTGCGCCGCCCGCGCGGCGCGGCTATACGCCTCTCGCGGTCGGAGTGTAGCTCAGCCTGGTAGAGCACTGTCTTCGGGAGGCAGGGGCCGGAGGTTCGAATCCTCTCACTCCGACCAGATCGCGCGGCGCCGCGACGCCCCAAGCGCCGCGCGCGGCGATGAGGGGGGAAAGACGCGATGCAGGCGATGGTCGTTGGCGGCGTGACGCTGCATTACCGCGACGAGGGGCCGCAGGACGCGCCCGCGCTGGTTTTCTCCAACTCGCTTGGCACCGATTTCCGCATCTGGGACCGGCTTTTGCCGCTGCTGCCCGCAGGGTGGCGCGTGATCCGCTACGACACGCGCGGCCACGGCCTGTCGGAGGCGCCCGCGCACCGCTGGAGCATGGACGATCTGGGCGACGAGCTTGGCGGCCTGCTCGACGGGCTGGGCGTGCGCGGCGCGGTGATCTGCGGCCTGTCGATCGGCGGCATGATCGCGCAGACGCTGGCCGCCCGCCGCCCCGACCTCGTCCGCGCGCTGATCCTGTGCGACACGGCGGCCAAGATCGGCGACGCCGCGCTGTGGAACGCGCGCATCGAGGCGGTGGAGCGCGACGGAATCGCCGCGATCTCCGGCCCGATCCTGCAACGCTGGTTTTCGGCGCGGTTCCACGCACACCGCCCAGAGGAGCTTGCGCTGTGGCGCGCCATGCTGACGCGCACGCCGGTCTCGGGCTATGTCGGCTGCTCCGCCGCGATCCGCGACGCCGATCTGACCGAGGCGACCGCCCGGCTGCGGCCGCCAACGCTGGCGGTGGTCGGCGCCGAGGACGGCGCGACGCCGCCCGCGCTGGTCGAGGCCACGGCGCGGCTGATCCCCGGCGCCCGCTTTTCGGTGATCGACGGCGCCGGGCATCTGCCCTGCATCGAACAGCCAGCCGCGCTGGCGGCGCTGATCGGCGATTTTCTGGGCGACCTGCCTGCGTGACCCGCCCTGCGGCTCGACAAGCGCCGCCCGGCGCGCTCTAAAAGACCGGGCGTCATCAGGGAGCCGCGCCATGGCCATCAAGAGCATTCTCGTCGCCTGCAGCGAGACGGAGGCGTCGAACGGCGCGCTGGATCTCGCGGTGCAGATGTCGATGAAATACGGCGCGCACCTGACCGGCGTGATCGTGCACGGCGAGAACGCCATGGCGGGGCGCTACGGCGCCTGGATGACCAAGCAGATCATGGACATGCTGAAGCAGCGCGACGCGGAGATCGTCACCGCCATCCGCGACCGCTTCACCGCCCGCGTGGCGGAAAAGGGCGCCCCCGACCGCTCGGAGTTTCTCGACATCAGCGGCAACGCCGACTTCAAGCTCTCCAGCTTCGCGCGCTGCTATGACGTGGTGGTGATGGGGCCGCACGCGGCGGAGGCGGGGCGCGAGCATTTCGCGCCGCATCCCGACATGATCGCGCTGCAAAGCGGCCGCCCCATCATCGTCACCCCCGCCGACTATGCGCCCGAGAAACTCGGCGAGCATGCGCTGCTGGCCTGGGACGGCAAGCGCGCCGCCGCCCGCGCGCTGGGCGACGCGATGCTGATTCTCGAAACCAAGGCCAAGGTCACGGTGCTGAGCGTCGGCGACGCCGCGCCCGAGATCCCGCCCGGCGGCGGCGTGATGGAGCTGCTGCGCCGCCATGCGATCACCGCCGAGCACCTGCATCGCCAGCGCGGCAAGCGCGGCGTCGCGGGCGCCATCCTCGACACGGCGCAGGAGGTCGGCGCCGGGCTGGTGGTGATGGGCGCCTTCGAGCACAGCAAGTTCACCCAGGACATCGTCGGCGGCGTCACGACCGAGGTGTTCGCCGCCGCCCGCGTGCCGGTGCTGCTGGCGCACTGAATCCCCAATCGACGCGAGGAGCCTTTTCCCCATGGCCAACAAGATCTACCCGGACGCGACGGCGGCGCTCGACGGGCTGCTGCGCGACGGGATGCTGATCGCCGCCGGCGGCTTCGGCCTGTGCGGCATTCCCGAAAACTGCATCGCCGCGATCCGCGACGCGGGCGTGAAGAACCTCACCATCGCCTCCAACAACTGCGGCGTGGACGGCTTCGGGCTGGGCGTGCTGCTCGACACCAAGCAGATCGCCAAGATGATCAGCTCCTACGTCGGCGAGAACGACGAGTTCATGCGGCAGTATCTGGCGGGCGAGCTGGAGATCGAGTTCAACCCGCAGGGCACGCTGGCCGAGCGGCTGCGGGCGGGCGGCGCGGGGATTCCCGGCTTCTACACCGCCACCGGCGTCGGCACCCAGATCGCCGAGGGCAAGGAGCACAAGGACTTCGACGGCCGCACCTACATCCTGGAGCGCGGCATCCGCGCCGATCTTTCCATCGTCAAGGCGTGGAAGGGCGATGAGCAGGGCAATCTCGTCTATCGAAAGACGGCGATGAACTTCAACCCCGACTGCGCGACCTCGGGCCGCGTCACCGTGGCGGAGGTCGAGGAGATCGTGCCGCTGGGCAGCCTGGAGAAATCCGCGATCCACACCCCCGGCATCTATGTGCAGCGGCTGTTCAAGGGCCAGCACGAAAAGCGCATCGAGAAGCGCACGACGCGCGCCGCCTGAACGCCAGCATCGAGCGAAAGGACAAACGACATGGCCTGGACACGCGACCAGATGGCGGAGCGCGCCGCGCAGGAGCTGCAGGACGGATTCTACGTCAACCTCGGCATCGGCATCCCGACGCTGGTGTCGAACTATGTGCCCGCCGAATACGACATCACGCTGCAGTCGGAGAACGGGATGCTGGGCATGGGCCCCTTCCCCACCGAGGACGAGGTTGACGCCGACCTGATCAACGCCGGCAAGCAGACCATCACCGAACTGCGCCGCACCAGCTATTTCTCCTCCTCCGCCAGCTTCGCGATGATCCGCGGCGGCCACATCAACCTGTCGATCCTGGGCGCGATGGAGGTGGCCGAGAACGGCGACCTGGCGAACTGGATGATCCCCGGCAAGCTGGTCAAGGGCATGGGCGGCGCCATGGATCTGGTGGCGGGCGTTGAGCGGGTGGTGGTGCTGATGGACCACGCCAACAAGAAGGGCGAGAGCAAGCTGCTGAAACGCTGCACCCTGCCGCTGACCGGCGCGGGCGTGGTGGACCGGGTGATCTCCGACCTCGGCGTGTTCGACATCGTGCCGGGCGGGGTGAAGGTGGTCGAACTGGCGCCGGGCGTGGCCATGGACGAAGTGCGCGCCAAGACCGAAGCGACGCTGGTCGGATGAGCGGCGCGACGGAAGCGGGCGAGCCGCACGGCGCCCCGACCATCCGCACGCTGGCGATGCCCGCCGACGCCAACCCCAGCGGCGACATTTTTGGCGGCTGGGTGCTGAGCCAGATGGATTTGGCGGGCGGCATCGCGGCGGGGCAGCGCGCGCGTGGCCGCGTCGCCACCGTGGCGATCGAGGCGATGACCTTTCTGCGCCCGGTCGCCATCGGCGACGTGCTGTGCGTCTATACCGAGGTGACGCGCGTCGGGCGCACCTCGCTCAGCGTGCAGCTTGAGGCATGGTCGCTGCGCGGGCGTCTCGGCCAGCGCGAGAAGGTGACGCAAGGGCTGTTCACCTTCGTCGCGCTCGACGAGGCGGGCAGGCCCCGCCTGGTTGACGCGCCGTCCGCCGCCGACTGACGGCGCCACGGTCGCAGATTTCACTCCCCACCGGGGGAGAGAGCCGGGGTGAGGCGGCGCCTCGCCACCCAAAGATGCGCGCGCATATTTCCCCTTCCCCAGCGGGCTGCGCCGGGTATAGTGCGCGCATGGTTGATAAGGCTTATCCCCTGCGCTTTCGCGCCCGCCCCACCGGCGGTCTGCTCCGGCTGCTGCTTAGCCGCCCCTGAGCGTGGCCGCTTCGCGGCGCGCGCGCTCGGGGGAGAACGCCGAACGCGCCGCAAGCGGACCGCAACCACAGCCGGGAATCCTGACCATGACCGACACGACCGACACAGCAAAAACGGCGGCGCCCGAAGCCATCGCGCCGGACCGCGTGCTGATCTTCGACACCACCCTGCGCGACGGCGAACAATCGCCCGGCGCCTCGATGACGCTCGACGAGAAGCTGCGCATCGCCGCCCTGCTCGACGAGATGGGCGTGGACATCATCGAGGCGGGCTTTCCCATCGCCTCCGAAGGCGACTTCGAGGCGGTCAGCCGGATTGCGCAGACGGTGCGCAACGCCAGCGTCTGCGGCCTGTCGCGCGCCTCGAAAAAGGACATCGACCGCAACTGGCAGGCGCTGCAGCACGCGCGGCGACCGCGCATCCACACCTTCATCTCGACCTCGCCGCTGCACATGAAGTTCAAGCTCCAGATGGAGCCCGAAGCGGTGCTGGAGAAGATCGCCGAGAGCGTCGCCTACGCCAAAAGCCTGTGCGACGACGTGCAGTGGTCGCCCGAGGACGGCACCCGCACCGAGCACGACTTTCTGGTGACCGCCGTCGAGACCGCGATCAAAGCGGGCGCCACCACGATCAACATCCCCGACACGGTCGGCTACACCGCGCCGGGCGAAAGCGCGGCGTTGATAAAGATGCTCAAGGAGCGCGTGCAAGGCGTTGAGAACGTTGTCATCGCCACGCATTGCCACAATGACCTCGGCATGGCGGTCGCGAACGCTTTGGCCGCCGTGCAGGCGGGCGCGCGGCAGATCGAGTGCACCATCAACGGGCTGGGAGAGCGCGCGGGCAACGCCGCACTGGAGGAGGTGGTGATGGCGATGCGGGTGCGCAACGACATCCTGCCCTATCGGACCGGCATCGACGCCACCCGCATCATGCAGGCCAGCCGCCTCGTCGCCTCGGTCACCGGCTTTCCGGTGCAGTTCAACAAGGCGATCGTCGGCAAGAACGCCTTCGCGCACGAATCGGGCATCCATCAGGACGGGATGCTGAAGCACGCCGGCACCTATGAGATCATGCGCCCCGAGGACATCGGCCTGACCGAATCCAACCTGGTGATGGGCAAGCACTCAGGGCGCCACGCCTTCCGCGAGAAGCTGCGCGATCTCGGCTACGACCTCGGCGACAACGCGCTGGAGGACGCCTTCGTGCGCTTCAAGGCGCTGGCCGACCGCAAGAAGGAGGTGTTCGAGGACGATCTGCGCGCGCTGATCGAGGACGCCGGAACCTCCGCCGCCAACGACCGGCTTCAGGTGCGCCGCCTGCGCGTGGTCTGCGGCACCGACGGCCCGCAGACGGCGGAACTGACGCTTTCCATCGACGGCGTGGAGCACAAGACCACGGCGCAGGGCGACGGGCCGGTGGACGCCGCGTTCAAGGCGGTCAAGACGCTGTTCTCCCATGACGCCGCGCTGAAACTCTATCAGGTGCACGCCGTGACCGACGGCACCGACGCGCAGGCCACGGTGTCGGTGCGGCTGGAGGAGGCGGGCAAGATCGTCACCGGCCAGGCCGCCGACACCGACACCATCGTCGCCAGCACCCGCGCCTATGTGAACGCGCTCAACAAGTTGCTGGTGCGCCGCGAAAAGGGCGCGCCCGCGCACGGCGTCGCCGACGGGCTGTCCGCCGCCGGCTGACGGATGCGCGCGCTGGCCCGGATCGGGCGGTCGCAGGGCCGGTCTGGCGCGCGTTAACCAAAAATATAGTATGCTGCGCCACGAGTGAGCGCACGGATAGTGGCGCGGTCGCGGCCTGGGCGGCTTTTCGGATGCGGCGCGGCGCGCTATAGACGCACATCAACAGCCCCGGCTGCAACCGGGCGTAGAAGCGGGCGGACCCATGTTCAGCGGCATTCTTGGCATGTTCTCGTCGGACATGGCGATCGATCTGGGGACGGCGAACACGCTGGTCTATGTCAAGGGCAAGGGCATCGTGCTGAACGAGCCTTCGGTCGTCGCCTACCACGTCAAGGACGGCAAGAAGGAGGTGCTGGCGGTCGGCGAGGAGGCCAAGCTGATGCTGGGCCGCACGCCGGGCAGCATCCAGGCGATCCGCCCGATGCGCGACGGCGTGATCGCCGATTTCGAGGTCGCCGAGGCGATGATCAAGCACTTCATCAAGAAGGTGCACCGCCGCGGCAGCTTCGCCGCGCCGCTGATCATCGTCTGCGTGCCCTACGGCGCCACGGCGGTAGAGGAGCGCGCGATCATGGAATCGGTGCTGGCGGCGGGCGCGCGCAAGGCGCTGCTGATCCCCGAACCGATCGCCGCCGCCATCGGCGCCGGGATGCCGTTCGGCGAGCCCACCGGCAGCATGGTGGTGGACATCGGCGGCGGCACCACCGAGGTCGCGGTGCTGAGCCTTGGCGACATCGTCTATGCGCGCAGCGTGCGCGTCGGCGGCGACAAGATGGACGAGGCGATCATCAGCTACCTGCGCCGCCAGCAGAACCTGCTGATCGGCGAAGCGACGGCGGAGCGCATCAAGAAGGCGATCGGCACCGCGCGCCAGCCCGAAGACGGGCGCGGCCTGAGCATGGACATCCGCGGCCGCGACCTGCTGAACGGCGTGCCCAAGGAGATCGAGATCACGCAAGGCCAGATCGCCGAGGCGCTCGCGGAACCCGTGCAGCAGATCGTGGAAGCTGTTATGGTGGCGCTGGAGGCGACGCCGCCCGATCTGGCCGCCGACATCGTGGATCGCGGCGTGATGCTGACCGGCGGCGGCGCGCTGCTGGGCGATATCGACGCGGCGCTGCGGCTGCACACCGGACTGGCGGTGACGGTGGCAGACGAGCCGCTGAACTGCGTGGCGCTGGGCACCGGCAAGGCGCTGGAGCACAAGACGGCCCTGAGGCACATTCTGAAGGACAGCGTGTAACACGCTGCACTGACGCGGAAAAAGGGTAAGGCCGCGTGGCGAGGATACGGGACGACGCCAGAGCGGACACTGCGCGCGCGCTGCGCGTGGCCCTGCTTGCCGCGCTCATCCTGATCGCGCTGGCGCTGTTTGCGCTGTCGCGGGTGAACAATCCGCGCGTGGAGCGGCTGCGCGGCGCGGTGGCGGATGCGCTGGCGCCGTCGGTGAGCGTGGTGGCCGGGCCCGCCGCGCGGCTCGCCGAGATCGCCGACGACTGGGAGCGGTTCAACGACGTCTATAACCAGAACCGCGAATTGCGCCGCGAAATCCAGCGGCTGCGCGCCTGGCGCGACGCGGCGCAGACGCTGGAGCGCGAAAACGCCCAGTTGCGCGCGCTCAACAACGTGCGGCTGGCGCCGCGCATGGGCTTCGCCACCGGCGAGGTGATCGCCGACGGCGGCGGCCCGTTCGGGCGCAGCGCGCTGGTCAACATCGGCGCCCGCGACGGCGTGGAGGACGGCGCGGCGGTGGTGGACGGCGCAGGCCTGGTGGGCCGCATCGTCGGCGTCGGCGACGAGGTCTCGCGGCTGCTGCTGCTCACCGATTTCGACAGCCGGGTGCCGGTCAAGATCCTGCCCTCGGGGCGGCGGGCGATCCTGAGCGGCGACGCCACCGGCGCGCCGCGGCTGAGCTTCGTGGCCGAGCCGGAGGGTCTGGCGCTGGGCCAGCAGATCGCCACCTCCGGCGACGGCGGCGTGTTTCCGCCCGACATCCCCGTGGGCGTGGTCGCGGCGCTGGGGGCGCGGACGGCGCGGGCGCGGCTGGCGGCGGATTATGGGCGGCTTGAGTTCGTGCGGGTGCTGCGCTGGCGCCGCCCGACCCCCGCCGACGCGCCGGGCGACCTGATCCTGCCCGGCCGCGCGGCGCCCGAAGACCGGTTTGCGCCGCTGTCGGGGAGCACGGAATAGCATGGGCGCGTCGATGATCGCACGGCTGGCGGGTTTTGCGGCGTTCGCGGCGCTGGCGTGGCTGGCGATCGCGCTGTCGCTGGCGCCGATCGGCGGCGAGATCGGCGCGCTGCCGGGGCCGGACCTGTTGTTCTGCGTCGTCGCGGTGGTCTCGGCGCGCCGCCCGGCGCTGGCGCCGCCTGTGCTGGTGTTCGCGATCGGGCTGATCCGCGATCTGCTCGGCGGCGGGGCGATCGGGATCGGCGCGCTGGCGCTGACGGTGGCTTCGGCGGCGCTGGCCGCGCAGGCCGAGGCGCTGCGGCGGCGCGGTTTTCTGGCGGAGTGGGGGCTGGCGGCGGCATGGGCGGCGTGCGCGCTGGCGCTGCAATGGGCGCTGCTGACCGTGACGCTGGCCCCCGCCCCGCCGCTGGCGTCGCTGGGCGGCGGGCTGCTGGCCACGGCGCTCACCTATCCGCTGTGCGCGCTGCTCCTGCGCAAGGCGCCCCGGCGCGGCGGGCGCGCAGAGGGCAGAGCGTCACAGGGCAGGGCATCGCAGGGCCGGGCATGGCAGGGCTGGGCATGAGGGCGCCGCGACCCAAGCCCCGCCGCGACGGCGACGGCGGCGGGCCGCGCCTGTCGCGCCGCGCCTTTGTGCTGTTCGGCGCGCAGCTTGCGGTGGCGGGCGCGCTGGCGTGGCGGATGCGCCAGTTGCAGATCGAGGAGGGCGCGCTCTATCGCTCGCTCGCCGAGGAGAACCGCATCAACATCCGTCTGCTCGCCCCGGCGCGCGGCGAGATATTCGACCGCAACGGCCACCCGCTGGCCGTCAACCGCCAGAACCTGCGGGTGCATGTGGTGCGCGAACAGGCGGGCGACCTGACCGAGACGCTCGACCGGCTGAGCCGCATCGTGCCGCTGTCGGAGAACGACCGCGCCCGCGCGATGCGTGAGTTCGCGCAGAAAAGCGCCTTCGTGCCGGTCACCGTGGCCGAACATCTGGACTGGACCAGATTCTCGCAGCTCAACGCCAACGCGCCCGCGCTGCGCGGCGTCGTGCCCGACGTGGGGCTGACGCGCTGGTATCCCGACGGCGAGGCGTTCTCGCATGTGATCGGCCATGTCGGGCGCGTCTCGGAGGCCGACATCGCGGCGGCGGAGGAGGCCAGCCCCCTGCTGCAACTGCCCGATTTCCAGATCGGCAAAAACGGCGTCGAGAAGGTCGAGGAGGCGCGCCTGCGCGGCGCGGCGGGCGCGCAGCGCATCGAGGTCAACGCGGGCGGGCGGGTGATCCGCGAGATCGACCGCACCGACGCCGCAGGCGGCGCCGATCTGACGCTGACCATCGACCGCGCCCTGCAGCTCTACGCCATGGAGCGCATGGGCGAGGAAAGCGCCGCGACCGTGGTGATCGACGTGACCAACGGCGACATCCTGGCGCTCGCCTCGGCGCCGGGCTTCGACCCCAACAAGTTCGTGGTCGGCATCGGCCAGAACGACTGGAGCGCGCTGCTGAACGACGACCATCGCCCGCTCGCCAACAAGACCGTCTCCGGCCAGTATCCGCCCGGCTCGACCTTCAAGATGGTGGTGGCGCTGGCGGCGCTGGAGGCGGGCGTGATGGGGCCGGGCGAAAAGGTGTTCTGCAACGGCGGCTATCAGCTCGGCAACCGCCGCTTTCACTGCTGGAAGCGCGGCGGCCACGGCATGATGGACTGCCGCGACGCGCTCAAGCACTCCTGCGACGTGTATTTCTACGAGACCGCCAAGCGCGTCGGTGTGGACGCGATCTCGGCCATGGCGCAGCGGCTGGGCGTCGGCGCGCGGCCCGACCTGCCGCTGACCGCCATCGCGCCCGGCCTGACGCCGACAAGGGAATGGAAAAAGGCCGCCCATGGCGAAAGCTGGCAGGTGGGCGACAGCCTCAACTCCGGCATCGGTCAGGGCTTCGTGCTGGCGACGCCGCTGCAACTGTGCCTGATGACCGCGCGGCTGGCGCGCGGCGCCGCCGTGGCGCCGCGCCTGATCCGCGCCATCGGCGGCGTGGAGGCCGAAATCGCCGAGCCGCCGCCGCTGGGCCTGCGCGCGGCGAACCTTGCGCTGGTGCGCGACGGCATGATCGCGGTGGTCAACGAACAGGGCGGCACCGCGCGCGGCGCGCGGATCTACGACCCCGAGGCGAAGCTGGCCGGCAAGACCGGCACCAGCCAGGTGCGCCGCATCACCATGGCGGAGCGTGCGCGCGGCGTGACCCGCAACGCCGATCTGCCCTGGAACCGCCGCGACCACGCGCTGTTCGTGGCCTACGCCCCCGCCGACAAGCCGCGCTACGCCATCGCCACGGTGGTCGAGCACGGCGGCGGCGGCTCGACGGTCGCATCGCCGATCGCGCGCGACGTGATGCTGCGCGCGCTCTATGGGCCGGAGCCGCCGCTGATCGCCTATCCGCCCGCGCTGCGCGAGGAAATCCAGCGCCAGCGCACCCCGCCGCCGGAGCCGCCTGCGGCGGAGGGCGCGCAGACGCCAAGGGGGCGGGCGTGACCGGCGGCGGCGCGCGCGGCATGGGGCGCGGCATGGGGCGCGGCATGGGGTTGGGGGCCAAGCTGCTGCGCTTCAACTGGCCCATCGCGCTGCTGGTGCTGGCGACCGCCTGCATGGGCTTTCTGATGCTCTATTCGGTGGCGGGGGGCCGGATGGACCCCTGGGCCTCGCGCCAGATGGCGCGCTTCGGCGTCGGCTTCGCCGGGATGATGATCGTCGCGCTGATCGACATCCGGTTGTGGCGCGCGGCCTCGCCGCTGGCCTACGCCTTCGCGCTCGCGCTGCTGGTGGCGGTGGAGGTGGCGGGGGTGACCGGCATGGGCGCGCAACGCTGGATCGACCTCGGCGTGATCCAGCTCCAGCCCTCTGAGCTGATGAAGGTGGCGCTGGTGATGGCGCTGGCGGCCTATTACGCGTGGCTGCCGCCGGAGAAGGTCTCGCATCCGTTGTGGCTGCTGCCGCCGCTGGCGCTGACGCTGGCGCCGGTGGCGCTGGTGCTGACGCAGCCCGACCTCGGCACCGCGATCCTGCTGCTGGGCGGCGCGGTGGTGATGATTTTTCTGGCGGGGGCGCACTGGCTGTATTTCGCCGCGGGCGCTGCGACGGCCGGCGGCGCGGTCTGGGCGGTTGTCGCCTCGCGCGGGACGGAGTGGCAATTGCTCAAGGACTATCAGTTCCGCCGCATCGAGACGTTTCTCGACCCCGGCAGCGACCCGCTCGGCGCGGGCTATCACATCACCCAGTCCAAGATCGCGCTCGGCTCCGGCGGGCTGTCCGGGCGCGGCTTCATGCAGGGCACCCAGAGCCGGTTGAACTTTCTGCCCGAAAAGCAGACCGACTTCATCTTCACCGCGCTGGCGGAGGAGTTGGGTTTCGTCGGCGCCGTCACGCTGCTGTCGCTCTATGTGCTGATCCTGATGTTCTGTTTCTTCTCGATCCTTTCCAACCGCGACCGCTATGGCGCGCTGCTGACCGGGGGGCTGGCGGCGACGTTGTTTTTCTTCTTCGCGGTGAACATGGCGATGGTGATGGGGCTGGCGCCGGTGGTGGGCGTGCCGCTGCCGCTGGTGTCCTACGGCGGCTCGGCGATGCTGGTGCTGCTGTTCGGCGTCGGCCTGATCCAGAGCGCCCACATCCACCGCCCGACATGACGCCGCGCATCCTTTTGTCGGTGGAGGCCGACGAGGCCGCCGCGTGGCGCGCAGGGCTGGCGCAGGCGGCGGCGCATGCCGGGCTGGCGGCGCGGATCATCGACGCGACCGAGGCGCATGACCCGCAGTCCATCGGCTACATCGCCTTCACCCACGCCGGGCCGGTGCGCGATTTCCGCCCCTATGGCCGCCTGAAGGCGTTGCTCAGCCTGTGGGCGGGGGTGGAGAAGGCGCTCGCCCTGCCCGCGCCGCCGCAGGTTCCGCTGTGCCGGATGGTCGAGCCGGGCCTGCGCTGGGGGATGACCGACTACGTCGTCGGCCATGCGATGCGCTATCACCTCGACCTCGACGCCGCCTTGCGCGGCCCCGGTCCGGTGTGGGGCGCGCCGGTTCCGCCGCTGGCGCGCGACCGGCGGGTGTGCGTGCTGGGCCTGGGCGAACTGGGCGGCGAGGCGGCGCGGATGCTGGCGACGCTGCGTTTCAGCGTGCGCGGCTGGAGCCGGACGCTGAAGACCATCCCCGGCGTCGCCTGCCACGCCGGGCCTGCGGGCCTGCGCGCGGCGCTGGAGGGCGCTCAGATCGTCGTCGCGCTGCTGCCCGCCACGCCGGAGACCGAGAACCTGCTCGACGCCGCCGCGCTCGCCCTGCCCGCCCCCGGCGCGCGGCTGATCAACGCCGGGCGCGGCCAGGTGATCGACGACGCCGCGCTGCTGGCGGCGCTCGACGCAGGCCGGATCGGCCACGCCACGCTCGACGTGTTCCGCGCCGAGCCGCTGCCCGCCGACCATCCCTACCGCCATCATCCGCGCGTGACGGTGACGCCGCACACAGCCTCCGCCACGCGGCCCGAGACCGCCGCGCCGGAGGTGATCGCCCAGATCCTGCGCGCCGAGGCGGGAAACCCGCTGCGGCACATTGTGGACAGAGTGCGGGGCTATTAGGTTCTCACCGCAACACCCAGGAACGTTCAATGACCCAGCGCGGCGGCGACCACGACCTCAATGACGACCGGCACGGCGCCAGCTTCTGGTCGCGCTGGCGCGGCAACTTCCTCACCGGGCTGGTGGTGGTGGCGCCGCTCTACCTCACCGTGTGGCTGACCTGGTCGTTCGTCAGCCTGATCGACGACAAGGTGGCGCGGCTGATCCCCAGCGGCTACAACCTTCAGGAATATATCAATATTCCCGGCTACGGACTTCTGGTCTTTGCGCTTTTCACCGCGCTGATGGGCGCACTCGCCAAGAACTTCTTCGCCGCCAAGCTGATCGGCTTTGGCGAGGCGCTGCTCGACCGGCTGCCGATCGTGCGGTCGCTCTACAACGGCATCAAGCAGATCGCCGAAACGGTGCTGGTGCAGTCCAAGACCTCGTTCAAGAAAGCCTGCCTGATCGAGTATCCGCGAAAGGGCCTCTACGCCATCGCCTTCATCTCGACCAGCGCGCGCGGCGAGGTGCTGACCAAGTCCGGGCGCGACGACCTGCTGAGCGTGTTCCTGCCCACCACGCCGAACCCGACCTCGGGGTTCCTGCTGTTCGTGCCGCGCGCGGACGTGATCGAACTCGACATGACCATCGAGGAGGCGGCGAAGCTGATCATCTCCGCCGGGCTGGTCACGCCCGACGAGGTGCGCAAGACGCCCGCGCGCAAGCCCGCCCGCCCGCTGGCGCCCGCCGCCGAATAGCTGGCGCGCCGAAGCTAGGGCGCCGCGCGCCACCACGTCTCCGGCGCCCAGCCGATCCAGTCGCCGTAGAGCGGGATGCGCGCCGGGTGGCGCAACCTTGCGTCATAGGCGATGCGGCTGACCGGATCGTGCCAGAACGGGATCACATAGACCCCGTGCGACAGCGCGCGGTCCAGCGCGCGGGCGGCGGCGGTGAAGTCCTCCACCGCATCCGCCGCCAGCAAAGCGTCAATCGCCGCCTCCACCGCCGGACTGTCCACGCCCGCATAGTTGCGGGTGCCCGGCTCGACCACGCCCTCGCGCCCCCAGTAGAGGCGCTGCTCGTTGCCCGGCGACAGCGAAAGCCCCCAGCGGTTCACGATCATGTCGTAGTCATAGCCGACGCGCCGCGCCTGATACTGGGCGCTGTCCACGCCGCGCACGGTCGCCGCGACGCCAAGGGTGCGCAAAGCGTCCACCCAGGCGCCCGCCACCCGCTCGTCGCCCGCCGACCCCAGCAAGATCTCGAAGCTGAACGGCGCGCCCGAGGCGTCGCGCAGCGCGCCGTCGCGCACCGTCCACCCGGCGGCCTCGAGCAGCCGCGCCGCCACGCGCAGGTTGCGCCGGTTGCGCGGGTCGTCGGCGTCTGCCTGCGGCGGCGCCCATGCGCCCTCCAGCGCGCCGGGCGGCAGCGTATCCGCAAAGGGCGCAAGGATCGCGCGCTCGCGCCCCTCAGCCGCCCCCGCATGGCGCAGCGGCGAGTTGTCAAAATAGCTGCCGATGCGCGCATAGCCGCCGCCGAACAGCGTGGCGTTGACCCATTCGAAGTTGAACGCCAGCGTCAGCGCCTGGCGCACGCGCAGATCGTCGAACGGCGCGCGGCGGGTGTTGAACACGAAGCCATACATCCCCGTCGGCCGCCCGTGCGGTATCTCCGCGCGCGTGAACGGCGCGGCGCGCTCGAAGGCGTAGCTGTCGGCCCAGCGCACCGGATCGCCCTCGCGATAAAGATCGACGATCCCGGCCCGGAAGGCGTCGAACAGCGCGCCCGCGTCGCGGAAATACTCCACCGCGATGGCGTCGAAGTTGTTCAGCCCGGCGTTCACCGCCAGATCGCGCCCCCAGTAATCGGGGTTGCGGCGCAGCGTCAGCGACCGCCCCGGCTCCGCCGCCGCCACCACATAAGGCCCCGAGCCGGTCAGCGGCGTCAGCGACGGCGCGTCAAAGTCGCGGCCCTCGAATTGCGCTTTTTGCAGAATCGGCGTCAGCCCCAGAATCAGCGGCGCCTCGCGATCGGGCGCGGAGAAGGAGAAGCGCACCGTGCGCGCGCCGACGCGCTCGACTCGCGCCACCTTGGCCCAGACGGTGCGATAGTTGGGGCGGCCCTTGTCGGCCAGCGTCTCCATCGACCACAGAACATCCTCCACCGTCACCGGCGCGCCGTCGGAAAACCGCGCCTCGGGCCGCAGGGTGAAGGCGACCCACGCGCGGTCGGGCGGCGTCTCGACGCTTTCGGCCAGCAGGCCGTAGAGCGCGAACGGCTCGTCCCAGTTGCGCGCCAGCAGCGTCTCGACCGTATGCGCGCGCACCTCCCACGGGGCGCGGCCCTTGAGGATGAACGGGTTGAGGCTGTCGAAGCCGCCCATGGCGCCCAACGTGATCGCGCCGCCCTTCGGCGCGGCGGGGTCGGCGTAGGGCAGGTGCGCAAAGCCCTCGGCCAGCGCGGGCGCGCCGTGCATCGCGATCCCATGCGCGGGCTGCGCTGCGGCGGGGCCCGGCAAGGCGAGGCCCGGCAGGGCGAGGCCGAGAATCACCACTGCGGCGCGCAGCCGCGTCAACAGGGCGTTGCGCGCAATTGCGCGAAAATAGTGCTTGCGCTCCAAGCCGGTATGACGCATCTTTCACTCACTGCTCGATAGGTTTCTTGCCTGTATGAAACCTGCCTCAATCGACTTCGCGCCCTCGCAAGAGGGCGCTTTTTTTTGATCGGGGCGCAGTTTCGCGTTCGACTTCATGTGATGGTTGAAGCGCCGCTCACAGCGCCGGTCACAGCGCCGTCACCCACAGGATCACCGCGTCTTCGGGCGAAATCGAGATCAGACAATGGCCCATGGCGCCGTCGTAATAGGCGCTGTCGCCGGTCGCGAGGTCGGTCGGCGCGTAGAACTCGCTGAAAAACCGCACATTTCCCGACAGGACCAGCAGGAACTCCTCGCCTTCATGGCGCACCCAGCCGTCGAATTCCTCGAAGGCGCGGGCGCGAATCACCGCCTTGTAGGGCAGCATCCGCTTGCGGGCGAGATCGGTGGCCAGAATCTCGTGCTCATAGGTCGCGGTCGGGTGCGCCTTGCCCTCGCCCGCGCGGGTGACGGCGCGCCGGCCGGTGACCTTTTCACCCTGCGCGGGCTGGAAAAGCTGCGGCACGTCGATCCCGAGGCCGCGCGCCAGCTTTTGCACCGCGTCGAAGGTGGGCGACATCTGCTCGTTCTCGATCTTGGAGAGTGTCGAGCGCGCCAGCCCCGCGCGCCGCGCGGCCTCCTCCAGCGTCCAGCTGCGCGCGTGGCGGATCTGGCGGACGCGCTCACCCAGTTTCAGCGGCGCGACCGGCGGCTCCTCGACGCCGGAGGTCGCCACCATCAGCACCGTGCGCCCGCCCTTGCCCGCAGCGCCGCCGCTTGCGCCGCGTCCCGCGCAACCGCCTGCGCCGCCGTCTTGCGCCATGCCCGTTCTCCCTGTTCTAAGCCGATGAATACGCGATAGCGGCGATGATTGCGAGGCGGCCCATGCGACTGACCGAGAGCCTGTTCGACGACGGCGCGCCGCCGCCCTGCCCCGCGCGGCTGAACCTCGCCGCCCACGCCCTGTTCGCCGGGCAGGACGGCGCCAAGGTCGCGCTCACCGTGATCGGCGCCGGGGCCGAGACCGAAGCGACATGGACCTACGCCGCGCTGCGCGACGCGGTGGCGCGCGCGGCGGGGGGACTGCTGGCGGCGGGCCTGCGGCCCGGCGACCGCGTGATGCTGCGGATGGGCGGCACCGCCGATTTCCCGATCCTGTTTCTGGGCGCCATCGCGGCGGGCGGCGTGGCGGTTCCGACCTCGGCGATGCTGTCCGGGCCTGAGGCGACCTATGTCGCGGCGGATGTCGGCGCGCGCTTTGTGTGCCTTGGCGAGGCGCTGGAGATCGACGCGCCGAACGCCGAAGTGCTGCGCGGCCCCGCGCTGGCCGCCCTGCGCGCCGCGCCGCCCGCAGCCGTGGCCGACACCGATGCGGAGGCGGCCGCCTTCGTGGTCTATACCTCCGGCTCCTCCGGCAAGCCCAAGGGCGTGACCCACGCCCACCGCGCCGCCTGGGCGCGGCGGATGATGTGGCGCGGCTGGTATGGGCTGACGGCGGCGGACGTGATGCTGCACGCGGGCGCCTTCAACTGGACCTATACGCTGGGCGCGGGGCTGATGGACCCCTGGGGCGCGGGGGCGGCGACGCTGGTCTATGACGGCCCGCGCGATCCCGGCGTCTGGGCGACCATCGCCGCGCGGCACAAGCCCACGCTGTTCGCCGCGACGCCGGGCGTCTATCGGCAGCTGCTGAAATACGGGGCCGACGTGGGCGCGGGCTTCGCCGCGCTGCGCCACGGGCTGACGGCGGGCGAGAAGATGCCGCAGGCGCTGGCGGCGGCATGGGCGCGGGAGACCGGCAAGCCGCTCTACGAGGCGCTGGGGATGAGCGAGATCTCCACCTACGTCTCCGCCGGGCCGGAGGCGCCGCCGCGCCCCGGCTTCATCGGCAGGCCGCAGCCGGGGCGGCGCGTCGCGGTGCTGAACGCCGACGGCGACGCGCCCGCGCCCGTCGGCGTGGAGGGCGATCTGGCGGTGTCGCGCCGCGACCCCGGCCTGATGCTGGGCTATTGGGGCGATGCGGCGGGCACGGCGGCGGCGATGCGCGGCGCGTGGTTCGTCACCGGCGACCGCGCCGTGATGGACGCCGACGGCTATGTCGCCTATCGCGGCCGCGCCGACGACCTGATGAACGCGGGCGGCTATCGCGTCGCGCCGCAGGAGGTGGAGGACGCGCTGCTCGCCCACCCCGCCGTCACCGAAGCGGCGGCGGTAGAGACGCGGGTGCGCGACGATCTCAGCATCATCGCCGCGCATGTGGTGGCGCAGGGCGTGACGGCGGCGGCGCTGGAGGCGTGGTGCGCGCAGCGGCTGGCGGCCTACAAGCGGCCCAAGAGCATCGCCTTTGTCGAGTCCCTGCCCCGCACCGCCACCGGAAAGCTGATGCGCCGCGCGCTGGCCGAAGGCGCAAAAAGGTGATCGCAACACGGGTTTCGCGCGCGCAGGTTTGCGCCTAGATTCACGTCATGGTTACGCTCACGATCATCTCCGATCCGATCTGCCCATGGTGCCTGATCGGCAAGACGCGGCTGGACGCGGCGCTGGCGCAGGCGCCCGCGCAGCCGTTCGCGATCCGCTGGCGCCCGTTCCAGCTCAACCCCGACATGCCGCCCCAGGGCATGGACCGGCGCGCCTATCTGGAGGCCAAGTTCGGCGGGCCGTCGGGCGCGGCGCGGGTCTATGGCGCAATCGCCGAAACCGCCGCGCAGGACGGGCTGACGCTGGATTTCGCACGGATCGCGCGCACCCCCAACACGCTCGACGCGCACCGCGTGCTGGCCTGGGCGGGCGACGGCGCGCGGCAGCACGCGCTGGCGCAGGCGCTGTTCGAGCGGTATTTCCAGCAGGGGCAGGACATCGGCGACCACGCCGTGCTGGCGCAGGCCGCCGCGTCGGTCGGCATGGACGGCGCCGCTGTGGCCGCGCGGCTGGCCACCGGCGAAGGCCGCGCCGAGACGCTGGCGCAGGACGCGCAGGCCCGCGCCATGGGCGTGACCGGCGTGCCCGCCTTCGTGATCGCCGACCGCCATCTGGTGAGCGGCGCCCAGCCGAGCGACTTCTGGCTGCGCGCCATCGACGCATTCGGGCGCGCCGCAGCGCTACAGGAGGGATGAGCCATGCAGCTTGAAATGGTGCTCGCGAGCCTGCGCGACCTGTGCGACATGCCCATCGCCTGGGCGATCTTCGCGGCGGTGGCGTTTCGCGCGCTGTGGTCGGTGATCGAGTTCTTCACCTGCCCGGTGGTGCGCGGCGCCTCAAAGCTCGATCCGCAGGCGGCGCGCGACAAGCTCAACGCCCGCGTGCTGCACTCGCCTCGGTTTCTGACCGCGATGCTGGTCGGCATCGTGCTGTCGGTGGGCGGGCTTTACGCGCTGCGGGCGCCCGACGCGGGGCCGCTGGCGCTGGCGGCCATCGTGTTCGGCGTTTTCATCCTGATCGTCGAGCCTTCGCGGCTCTCGGTCGATGAGGTCACCATGCGCGTCTCGGCGGCGAAGCTGGACGGCGCCGACGCCTACAGCTTCGCGCTCGACCGGCTGCGCGCCGCGCATCTGGAGCGCATCGCGGTGGAGATCGGCATGGTGGCGCTGCTGGGCTTCGTGATCGTCAGCGTGTGACGGCTACAGGATCTTGCGCGCCTCGTCGCACACCAGCCGCAACAGCGGATCGTCGAGGCCCACGGTGATCCACGCGCCCTCGGCGGGTGCGGCGCCCTCGCCCGGCGCGTCGGCGGCGTCGCTGCGCCGTCCGCCCTTGCAGTCGAACACCTGCACCGTCTCGAAGGTCGGCTGGAACCGCGCCACCAGATAGACGGTCGCGCGCGCCACGTCGGGCGCCGCAGCGTTCCGCGCGACGCTGGCCAGATTGACCGCCTGAAACCGCGTGACCACTGGCGCGATCAGCGTCCACGGCTGGATCACCCATGATTTCTCGATGGTGCGCGCCACCTGCACCGACTCCGGCAGCCCGGCGGCGTTGCGCCCGAACCATGTGTAGTCGTTCCACACGGTGAACCCCAGCATCCCCGCCCCCGCCGACAGCGGGATCAGGAAGCGCGCGTTCACGCCATAGACGCGCCGCACGATGAACGCCACGCAGGCCGCCAGCACGCCGACGGAGATCGCGCCGAAAAAGGTCAGCAGCATCGCGCTCAGCCCGCCGAACTGAGCGAGTTGGCCGCCGCCGATTGCATGGTCTTGATCACGCCGAACGCATCCTTGAGGTGGTTGCGCTCAAGGTCGGACAAGCCTTCCGGCGCCATGAAGTTGTCGGGCTTGCGGCCCTCGCGGATCAGCTTCGCCTGATGCTCCAGCCGCATGTCGGCGATCAGGTCATAGGCGTCGAGCAGGTCGCGCGCGCCCGAGGCGCTGATCACGCCCGCCTCGCGCGCCGCCTCCAGCCGCTCGCGCGTGTTGACCTGGGTCAGCCCCGCGCTCAGCGCATAAAGCCGCCCGAGATCGACGATGGGCACGACGCCCGCATGCTTCATGTCGATGCGGTCCTTGTTGTCGCCGCTGCGGATCAGCGCAAGGCCCCGGAACAGCCCCAGCGGCGGCTGATGCTTCAGCGAGTTGCGCACCATGTGGGCGCGGAAGATCGAATTGCGGCGCGCCGCCGCCAGCGTCTCGGCCTGCAGGCTGTCCAGCAGCGCGGCGTCGCCGGCGATGGCGCGCAGGTCGAACATCACCGAGGCCAGCATCTGCGCCTCGTCGGTCGGCTTGCCGATCCACTTGCGGAAATAGCCGCGCCACACCGACAGCGGCTGGCGCCAGCGATCCGCCGTCGCCATCATGTCGCCGGGACAGTAGAAATACCCCGCCGCGTCCAGCCCGTCGGAGACGTATTTCGCCAGGTCGCGAAAATAGCCGCCATGCGCCTCCGCGTCATAGTCGTCGTCGAGGATCAGGCAGTTGTCCTGATCGGAGACGCCGGTCTGCTCACGCCGCCCCTGACTGCCGCAGGCGGCCCAGACGAAGCGCACCGGCGCCGGGCCCTGCCGCTCCTGCGCCAGCGCCACCAGCCTGCGGGTCAGCGCGTCGGCGACCGAGGTGACGATGCGGCCCACGTCATAGGCGCCGACGCCCGAGCCGACCAGTTGCGCCAGCACCGCAGGGATGCGCGCCACCACCTCGGCGAAGCCCTGATAGGTGTCGCGCTTGGCGATGTCGGCGACCAGAAACACCGCCGACACCGCCTGGCGGCGCACCAGGTTGGTCGCGGTCAGGATGCCCACCAGCCGGTCGTCCTCGACCACCGGCAGATGCGAGATGCCGCGCTCGGTCATCGCCACCAGCGCATCGAAGCCCAGCGCCCCGGGCGTGACGGTCAGCGGATCGGACGTCATCACCGCGCCGACCAGCGTCTCGGCGTCGCGCCCCTCCGCCACCACCCGGTCGGCGAGGTCGCCGCTGGTGAGAATCCCGATCAGCCGCCCGTCCTCGGCGACCGGCAGGCACGAGATGTCGTGGTCGCGCAACAGCCGCGCGGCGGCGCGCACCGTGGCGTCGGCGCCGATGGTGATCGGGGCCGCCGTCATCAATCCGGCGATGCGCGCGGACAACAGCGGGTCGGACTGGCGCGCGAGCTCGCCATGCGGCCCGCGCGCGCGATCGAAGAACCCGGCGAACTCGGGGTGCGCGGCGAACAGCGCCTGCGCAGTCTGGGCGGCGACCACAAAAACCTCCACGGCGTCCACGGCGGTCGCGTCGCTGGCGGCGTGGCCAGTGCGCAACAGGCTGCGGCCGCCGAAGAAATCGCCCGGCCCCAGCACGGTGGACTGATGCGCCCCCGGCGCGAGAATTTCAACCGATCCCGACAGGATCGCATAAAGCCCGGTCATCGCGTCGCCGGCGTGATAGATGCGGCCCCGCGCCGGAAAGCACAGCCGCGCCGCAGTGTCCGCCGCCGCGCGCAGATCGTCCGGCGGCAACAGGCCGAACGGCGGGCGGCCGCCCGCGAAACTGATGAAGGCCGCAGCGTCGTCGTTTTCGGTCATCGCCCAAACCGTCTCCGCAAACGAAAAGGCGGACCCCGCAGCGCGGGATCCGCCGGTCAGATCAGACGGGGCGCAAGGCCAGTGATCCGGCCAGTGATCCGGTCAGTGACCCGTCGCCGCCCCGGCGCCGCGCGGCTGGCGGATGCTGTCCACGAGGTCCTGGATCTCCTTGGGCGGCGCTTCGGTCGCGTTCGACACGACATAGGCGACGACGAAGTTCAGGATCGCGCCGACCGTGCCGATCGACAGCGGCGAGATGCCGCCGATCCAGCCCGCCGGCGTGTCCGGCAGCCATGCGGTGCCGGGGATGAAGAACCAGCCCTTGTAGATGAAGATATAGACCACGGTGAAGATCAGGCCGCTCAGCATCCCGGCGATCGCGCCGTAGTTGTTGATGCGCTTTGCGAAAATGCCCATCATCAGCACCGGGAACAGCGAGGCCGCCGCGATGCCGAAGGCCAGCGCCACGGTTTGCGCCGCGAAGCCCGGCGGATTGAGGCCCAGATAGGTCGCCACCGCGATCGCCACCGCCATCGAGATGCGCGCCGCCAGAAGCTCCCCCTGTTCGGAGATGTTCGGGTTGAGCGCGCCCTTGATGAGGTCGTGACTGATCGCCGAGGAAATCGCCAGCAGCAGACCCGCCGCCGTCGAGAGCGCCGCCGCCAGACCGCCCGCCGCCACCACCGCGATCACCCAGCCGGGAAGCTGCGCGATCTCGGGGTTGGCCAGCACCAGGATGTCCTGGTTGATGGTCAGCTCGTTGCCGTTCCAGCCGCGCTCGGTCGCGGTGGCGGTGAAGGCGGCGTTCTTGTCGTTATAGACCTGAATGCGACCGTCGGCGTTCTTGTCCTCGAACTTCAGCAGGCCAGTGGCCTCCCAGTTCTTCATCCAGTCCGGCCGCTCCTCATAGACCAGCGGCGCCTCGGCCGTGCCCTGCGGATAGACCGTGGTCATGATGTTCAGCCGCGCCATGGCGCCCACGGCGGGGGCCACGGTGTAGAGCAGCGCGATGAACACCAGCGCCCAGCCCGCCGACCAGCGCGCGTCCGACACCTTCGGCACGGTGAAGAACCGCACGATCACATGCGGCAGACCGGCGGTGCCGATCATCAGCGACATGGTGAAGAACACCAGGTTCAGCGTGTTGGTGTGGTGGCCGGTGTAGCTGTTGAAGCCCAGATCGGTGATCACCTGATCCAGCGTCGCCAGCAGCGGCTGGCCGGTGCCGGTGTGGGTGCCGAACAGGCCCATCTGCGGCAGCACGTTGCCGGTCAGCTGCAGCGAGATGAACACCGCCGGGATGGTGTAGGCGGTGATCAGCACCACATACTGCGCCACCTGCGTATAGGTGATGCCCTTCATGCCGCCCAGCACCGCATACATGAACACGATCACCGCGCCGATGTAGAGGCCGGTGTCGGCCCGCACCTCAAGAAAGCGCGCGAACGTCACGCCCACGCCGGTCATCTGGCCGATCACGTAGGTCAGCGAGGCGACCAGAAGGCAGACCACCGCCACCATGCGCGCAGACTTGCTGTAGAAACGGTCGCCGATGAATTCGGGCACGGTGAACTTGCCGAACTTGCGCAGATACGGCGCCAGCAGCATCGCCAGCAGCACATAGCCGCCGGTCCAGCCCATCAGGAACGACGAGTTGTCGTAGCCGGTGAAGGCGATCAGACCCGCCATCGAGATGAACGACGCCGCCGACATCCAGTCCGCGCCGGTCGCCATGCCGTTCAGCACCGGGTGAACGCCCTGCCCCGCCGCGTAGAATTCCGCCGTCGAGCCCGCGCGGGCCCAGATCGCGATGCCGATGTAGATGGCGAACGTCGCCCCCACCACCAGCAGGTTAAGTGTAAACTGGTCCATCAGGCCCTCCCCCGGAGCGATGTTGTCTTGCGATTATTCTTCATCGACTCCGAACTCCCGGTCGATGGCGTTCATGCGGATGGCGTAGAAGAAGATCAGGATCAGAAAGACGATGATCGAGCCTTGCTGCGCGAACCAGAAACCAAGGTCGGTTCCCCCGATCGCGATGCCCGAAAGCATCGGGCGCAGAATGATCCCAAAGCCAAACGAGCACAGGAACCAGATCACCAGACTGATCCAGATCAGCCTGATATTGGCCCCCCAGTAGGCCGCCGTATCCTTGTCATCCGCCATTCGGTTCTCCCATCAGTTGTTTTTACGAACAAACGCTCTCGCGTTGCGCGATTTGGTTGGTCTGCGAAGGCGCCCGCGCCGCAATCATCGGCAAAAACACCCCGCGTCGATACTCAGTTGCATACGGCGCGGCCGCGAATTGCGCAATAAAGTTTCCGCGATTCTGCGCTTTGTGCAGTGCGTCATAGCGCCCCGATGCGCCGCCAGCCGACCGCAGCCGCCAGCACGGTGGCGACGATTCGCACCAGGTGATGCGCCGTCACGAAGATCGGGCTGGCGTTCAGCGACACCGCGATCAGCCCCATCTCGATCACCCCGCCGGGCGCGTAGCTGAGGATCATCACCTTGAACGGCGCGAGGCCCGCCGCCGACAGCGCCAGCGCAAAGCCCGCGCCGATGCCCAGCATCAGCGCCACCGACCCCGCCGACAGCGCGAAATAGCGCCCCAGCGCGCGCGGCGCGACGCCGACGAAGCGCAGGCCCAGCGTCACCCCGATCACCAGCTGCGCCAGCGCCACCAGCCAGCCGGGCGGCGCCGCGTCGGTCCAGCCCAGCGCATGGACCGCGCCGCTGGCCAGAATCGGCCCGAGGATCTGCGCCGCCGGCAGGCGCGCCCAGCGACCGCCGAAATAGCCCGCGACGCCGGCGGCGGTCATCACCGCCGCGTCGCTGAACTCCATCGTCCCGCGCGCCAGCGCGGCGCCCGCCGCGCTGCCCAGCGCGCGCCCCTCCAGCGCCGAGAACACCAGCGGCGTCACCGTCACCGTCAGCGCGATGCGCGCGAACTGCAGCACCGTCAGCGCCCGCAGATCGGCGCCGTGCTTCTCACCCTGCTCAAGCGATTCGATCAGGCCGCCCGGCATCCCGGCGAAGAACGCCGTCGGCTTCGACAGCCCGCCGACATGGCGCAGCCACAGATAGTTGACGCCATGCGCCGCGACCACGAACAGCGGCACCGAGACCAGCCCCGGCCACCACCCCGGCGCGGCGCGCAGCACCTCCGGCGTCATCGCCGCGCCGATCAGCACGCCGATCACCGGAATGAACAGGCTGCGCAGCCGCATCGGGAACGCCACCGGCGCGCCGAGTATCCGCAGCTTCACCGACGCCGCCAGCCCGGTCGCCGCCAGACCGCCCAGAAGCCACGGCAGCGGCGCGCCGATCCACAGCGCCAGCGCGCCGCCTGCGGCGCCCAGCGCCAGCGTGATCGCCCAGCGGGCCGCAGTCCGGGCTTCGGGAAGCGTCATGATCGCCTTTCAGAACCGTCCGCGCGCCCCTTGTCGCCGACCGTCGGGGAATGGCGCCGGGGACACGCCCGTTGTATCGCGCGCCCGGTGCGGGCCGCGCAAGCGCGCACGCCGCTGCGCGCCGCCGCCGCCCGGCGTATAACGTCGCAGAACCGCGCACCGAATCGCGCGTGAAGGAGAAACCGCATGTTCGAGACCCTCCAGCCGCCGCCGCCCGACAAGATTCTTGCGCTCTCCGCCGCCTACCGCGCCGATCCGCGCACGAAAAAGCTCGATCTCGGCGTTGGCGTGTACAAGGACGAAGCGGGCGACACGGTGATCCTGCGCGCGGTCAAGGAGGCTGAGCGCCGCCTGCTCGCCAGCCAGACCACCAAGACCTACCTCAGCCCGGCGGGCGACGAGGGCTTCAACCGCGCCATGGCCGAACTGGCGCTGGGCGCCGACGCCCCGCACGACCGGCTCGCGGTGGTGCAGACCGTCGGCGGCAGCGGCGCGGTGCGGCTGCTGAGCGATCTGATCGCGAAGGCCGAGCGCGGCGCGACGGTCTGGTTCTCCGATCTGACATGGCCAAACCATCCCGCGATCCTCAAGCAGGCGGGGCTGGCGTTCCGCACCTATCCCTACTTCGACCCCGCTGCGCGCGACGTGGACTGGGAGGCGATGCGCGCCGCGCTGGAGGGCGCAGGCCCCGGCGACGTGGTGCTGCTGCACGGCTGCTGCCACAACCCCACCGGCGCCAACCTGACGCCGGATCACTGGCGCGCCCTGACCGAGCTATCGCTGAAGAACGGCTTCACGCCGTTCATCGACATGGCCTATCAGGGCTTCGGCGACGGGCTGGAGGCGGATGCGGCGGGGCTGCGGCTGATGGCCGCCGACGTGCCCGAGATGCTGATCGCCGTGTCGTGCTCCAAGAACTTCGCGCTGTATCGCGACCGGGTGGGCTGCGCCATCGCGCTCGCCGCCACGCCCGAGGCCGCCGCGCTGACCAAGGAGAACATGAAGACGCTGGCGCGCGTCACCTATTCCATGCCGCCCGACCATGGCGCGGCGGTGGTGCGCACCATTCTCGGCGACCCTGCGCTGAAGGCCGACTGGATCGCGGAGCTGGAGGCGATGCGGCTGCGGATGCTGGGCCTGCGGCGCGATCTGGCGGAGGCGCTGCGCGCGCGCACCAACTCCGACGCCTACGACTTCATCGAGCGGCACCGCGGCATGTTCTCGCTGCTGGGCACGGCGCCGGACAAGGTCGAGGCCCTGCGCGACGCGCACGGCGTCTATCTGGTCGGCGACAGCCGCGCCAACATCGCCGGGCTGAACCGCGACACGATCGCCACGCTGGTCGATGCGCTGGCGGCGGTGGAGGGCTGAGGGCTGACCAGGGGCGCCGCCGACGCGCTGCTGAGGGCCTGGATCGAGGGCTGGGCGCGGCTGGCGGCAGCGCAGGCCGACGCGGGCGCGGCGCTGGGGCCGGGGGTCGCCGCAGCCGCAGGCGGCGGCGCCGACGCGCTGACCCGCGCGATCACGACGCAGGCGGAGGCGTGGCGCGCGGCGGCGGCGCTGGCGGCCAGCGGCGCGGCGAGCGGCGTCGGCGCGGCCACCCTGGCGCGCTATCTCGACCCCGGACAATGGCTGTTCGGCGCCGAGGATCCGCCCGACCCCGACTTGCGCCGCCTGATCGCGGCGCCGGAGGCCTCGCCGCTGATCGGCGGCGCGCTGGCGGGGTCGCCCGAGGCGCGGGCGCTGTCGCAAGCGATAGCCAGCCACCGCGCGCTGGTCGGCGCCGCGTTCCAGCGCATGGCGCAAAAGGTGACGCGCGACGCCGCGACCGACGCGCCGCTCACGCTGCTGGCGGCGCAGGCGCGCTGGATCGCGGCGGCGCACGCCGAACTCGACGCGCTGCACGCCTCCGACGCCTTCCTCGCCTCGCAGGCGAAGGTGGTGGCGGCGGCGGTCGCGCTGCGCGCGGCCGAGGCGGCGGCGGCGGCGGCGTGGTGCGTCGCCCACGCCCTGCCGACCCGCGCCGAGGTGGACGATCTGGCGCGCACCGTGGCCGCGCTGCGGCGTGAATTACGCGCGCTCAAGCGCGATCTGGGCAAGCCGTGAGCGCGGGTGCGGCAGCGGATTTCTGGCGCGTCGCCGCCGCCCTCGCCCGCGCGCCCGAAGCCGACAGCCGGATCGCGGCGGCGCCGAAGACGCGGGTGATGCGGCGCGACAAGGCGTCGCTCTGGCGCTATCGCCCCACCGCGCCCGACGCCGGGCTGGCGCCGCTGCTGATCGTGCACGGGCTGGTCGGCCGGCCCGGCATTGTCGATCTCGACCCGGAACGCTCGGTGGTGCGGGCGCTGCTGGCGCGCGGCGTGGACGTGTGGCGCGCCGACTGGGGCGCGCCGGACCGCAACGACCGCTTCCTGCGGTTCGAGGATTACGTGCTCGACTACCTCGGCGGCTTCGTCGCCGCGATCACCGCGCGCGCCGGGCGCAGGCCCGCGCTGATGGGGGTGTGCGAGGGCGGCGTGTTCTGCGCCTGCCTGGGCGCGCTGGCGCCCGCATCGGTCGCCGGGCTGGCGCTGTGCGTGACGCCCATCGACTGCCACGCAAGCCCCGACGCGCCGCTCGCGCGGCTGGCGCGCAGCATCCCGCCCCAGACGCTCTCGGCGATGATCGACGCGCTGGAGGGGTTGCCCGGCGGGGCGCTGGGCGCGGTGTTTCAGGGGCTGACGCCCGCGCGCTCGCTGGAGAAATACAGCCTGGGCCTGCTCGCGACCGAGGGGCGCCCGGAGCGGCTCGCGCATTTTCTGCGCATGGAGCGCTGGCTGGCCGACCGGCCCCACCATCCGCAGGAGGCGGCCAAGCAGCTGGTGATCGAGCTTTACCACGAGAACCGGCTGGCGCGCGGCTGCTTCATGCTCGACGGCCGCACGGTGGACCTGGGCGCGATCACGGCGCCGGTGCTGAGCGTGATCGGGCTGCGCGACCACCTGGTGCCGCCGCCCTGCGCGCGGGCGCTGGCCCCGATGCTGCGCGCGCCGTGGCGCGAGCTGGCGTTGGACGCGGGCCATATCGGCGTCTTCGTCAGCCGCCGCGCGCGCGGCGTGGCGGCCGCAGGCGTCGCCGACTGGCTGGGCGATCAGGCGGTGCGCGCCGCCAGCCGCGTCTGATAGACATACAGCGCGGCGCCGAGTGCGATGCCGACCGCGTCGGTCAGCAGGCCGCCCGAAATCATCAGCAGCGCCGCCGCCAGCAGCGCGAGGCGCAGCAAGACGCCGACCTTGCCGAAGAAGAACCCCTGCACCGCCGCCGACAGCAGGAACACGCCCACCAGCGCGGTCGCGCAGTTGCGCGCGATCTCCAGCCACTCGCCCTCCATCAGCAGGCCGGGGCTGTAGAAGAACATGAACGGCACCACGAACGCCGCCATGCCGATCTTGAAGCTCTCGACCGAGGTTTTCATCGGCTCCGACCCCGCGATCGCCGCTCCGGCGTAAGCCGCCAGCGCCACCGGCGGCGTGATGGCGGAGATCACCGCGAAGTAGAACACGAAGAAATGCGCGATCAGCGGCTGGATGCCCAACTGGATCAGCCCCGGCGCCACCACCGACGCCGCCACCGCATAGGCGGCGGTGGTCGGCATCCCCATCCCCAGCACGATGGCGATGCACATGGCGAAGAACAGCGCGATCAGCTGGTTCTGCTCGGCGATGGCCAGCAGCAGCGACGAGAACCGCGCGCCGACGCCGGTCATCGAGATCACGCCGACGATGATGCCCGCGCAGGCGCAGACCGCGATGATCTGAACCGCCATGCGTGAGGCCAGCGCCAGCGCCTTGAGCACCGCTATCGGCCCCATCGCCGCAGGCGTCAGCCAGCTCACCACCATCGCCGCCGCCGTGGCGTAGGCGCCCGCGCGGATCACCGAATAGCCCATGAACATCGCGCCGATCAGCATGATGATCGGGATGAACAGATAGATTCGGGTTATCAGTTCGCGGAAATCCGGCAGTTCGCTGCGCGGCAGGCCCTTCATGTTCAGCTTCTGCGCTTCGAAATCGACCATGAAATAGATCGAAACGAAATACAGAAGCGCCGGGATGATGGCGGCGATCACCAGTTCGGTATAGGGAATGCCGGTGATCTCGGCCATGATGAAGGCGCCCGCGCCCATGATCGGCGGCATGATCTGCCCGCCGGTGGAGGCGCCCGCCTCGATGGCGGCGGCGGTCTGCGGCTTGTAGCCGACCTTCTTCATCAGCGGGATGGTCAGCGAGCCGGTGGCGACCAC
>Ga0210024_1000684_pt1 | contig 30867 bp, 31 predicted proteins | sample CryGeymeta201525_FD_183988 | JGI IMG/M metagenome (GOLD analysis project Ga0210024, IMG submission 183988) | Groundwater microbial communities from Crystal Geyser aquifers in Utah, USA - Crystal Geyser metaG 2015-25 (SPAdes) (version 2) | ecosystem: Environmental > Aquatic > Deep subsurface >...
TTTCGGGGTCAAAACCCATCTCGGTCGGGCACATGGTGGTGCGTCCGGCGCTGGCGGGCATGATGCGGCGGCCGTAGCCAGCAAAAAAAATCGCGTTGATCAGCTCCGACTTTCCACGCGAAAACTCGGCCACAAAAGCGACCATGACCTTGTCCGCGCGCACTTGCGCTTGCAGACGTTGCAGCCGATCCTCGACGGACGCATCGAGCAAATCCTGGTCTTTCAGCCACTGCGCCATGAGTTTGAGGCGCAGCGCAAATTCACGCCGCCAGACACCGTGCTGGTCAAACTTTTCGTTGAATGAAGTTCCCAATCTGCCTCCAAAACTAATAGCCGCGGCCAATATAGCACCCTTCGCGCATTGAACCTGGCCTCAAGTCAGCTCAGAACTTCTGGCACGTGGGGCAGTAAAACGTTGCGCGTCCGCCCTGACGTATCACCTTGATTGGCGTTTGACAGCGCCGACACGGCAGCCCAGCGCGGCCATACACCATGGCCTGCAGCTGAAAATATCCCGGCTTTCCATCGGCGCTGGAAAAATCGCGCAAAGTGCTGCCCCCCTGCTCTACCGCACGGCTCAGAACGTCGCGAATCGCCTCACGCAGTAGCGCCGCCCGTCGCAAACTCAGGCGCGCCGCGCTGAGTGTCGGCCGGATTCCCGCCAAAAAAAGGCTTTCACACGCATAAATATTGCCCACACCAACCACCAACTCACCCGCCAGTAATACCTGCTTGACCGCTGTGCGATGGCGCTTCAAGCCCCGCTGGAACAGGGTTAGGTCAAAATCATCGGTCAAAGGCTCCATGCCAAGTTTGCCCAACAATTTGACGGCAATGGGGTCGACCAGACTGTTGGCAAAAACAACCGCACCGAAGCGCCGCGGGTCATTGAGTCTGAGCGTTCCCTGCGTCGTCACCAGGTCGAAATGATCGTGCACCCCTTGGGGAGGCAGGTTGCGTGCAAACAGCAGGCTTCCCGACATCCCGAGATGGACCAGCAAACAACCCGGGTCCAGTTCCAACAGCAGATATTTGCCACGCCGACCGACGGCATTGACCTTCCTGGCAAGCAAGCGCTCTGGCGGGCAACACAACGGCCAGCGCAACGGTTTGCCCAAACGCACCGCTGTGACCGTGGCGCCAGCGATGGCATCGGCAAAACTGCGCCGGGTGACTTCAACCTCGGGTAATTCAGGCATGGAAAAGTGCTTTATGTGAACCTTCGATTATTATGAACGGATGCGTCTTCACCACGTTTTACTTTCATGGCTTGCGGTCTGTGCATTGACGGCACAAGCCCAAACCGCACCGCTCAAAGAACCAGCTGCAAAGGTTTCTGCACTTGACGGCGCGCTGTTTTACCAAATTCTGCTGGGCGAACTCAACGCCCGTTCGGAGGAGCCTGGCACGGCTTTTTCCATTCTGTTGGACGCTGCACGCAAGACCAGCGACCCGGCGCTGTTCAAGCGGTCGGTGCAGATCGCTCTGCAGGCGCGTTCGGGCGAGTCAGCGCTGCTGGCGGCGCGCGCTTGGTCCAAGGCGCTGCCATCATCGCAAGAGGCCAACCGCTACGTCTTGCAAATCCTGCTTGGTCTCAACCGCTTGGCAGACACCTTGGCGCCACTCAAGAAAGAGTTGTCGCTGACGCCTGCACCTGAGCGCCGGGAACTGATCTGGGCGCTGCCTGGCTTGTATGACCGCGTGCGCGACAAGCCAGCAGCGGCCGCGCTGGTTGAGCAGGCCTTGGCGGACGTGATCAAGCAGTCCGACTTGTCTGCCACCGCTTGGGCCAGCCTGGGACGCATGTGGCAGGCCGCGGGGGACACTGCGGCGGCGCTAAATGCCGCCAGGCAAGGCCTATCGCAGGACCCGCGTTCCGAGCATGCCGCCCTGGTGGCACTGTCGTTGATGGGTTCAGGCCAAACCCAAGCTGAAACGCTGGTCCAAAACCACCTGTCGACAGCCCGACCCGAGTTCCGCATGGCTTATGTCAAAACACTGCTGAACGCTCGCCGCGAAGAGGATGCCAGACTACAGTTGAAAGTCATCCGGGATCTGACACCCGACTACCCGGACGCCTGGTTGGTTGAAGGCGCCATGCTGGCCCAACATGGACTCGCCAACCAAGCCGAGCAACACCTTTTGCACTATCTTGACTTGACGCGTCCTGAGGGCAGTTCCAAACAAACTCCAGAGGCAAAGCGGGGTCGGTCACAGGCTTTTTTGGCGATGGCGCAGATTGCACAGCAGCGCCAAGACCTTGCCAAGGCGCAAGAATGGCTGCAAAAAGTGGACAACCCGGACGATATCCTGCGCGCGCAAATCCGCACAGCCGCGCTGATGGCAAAACAGGGTCATGTCGACGAGGCGATCAGCCTGATTCGAAGCCAAGTGGAGAATTCTGATACTGACGCCCGGCTCAAACGTTCGGCAGAGGTGCAACTGCTGCGTGACCAAAAATTGTTTGAACGCGCTCGCGATGCGCTTAAAACATACGTCGCGCAATTCCCTGACGACAGCGATCTGGTCTACGACCTGGCCATGGTCTACGAAAAACTGGGTGACTTGACCGAGATGGAGCGTCTGCTGCGCGAGCTGATTGCCGCCCGTCCCGATGATCCGCACGCCTACAACGCACTGGGCTATTCGCTGGCCGATCGCAACCTTCGTCTGCCTGAAGCCATCGAACTGATCACCCGGGCGCTGGCGCTCACCCCCAAAGACCCCTTCATTACTGACAGTCTGGCGTGGGCCTATTTCCGCAGTGGCAACAACGACGAGGCACTGCGTTTGCTACGGCAAGCTTACAGCGACCGGCCCGACGCCGAAATCGCGGCGCATTTGGGCGAGGTGCTGTGGCGAATGGGCCAGCGCGACGCAGCGCTTGAAGTATTCAAGGAAGGACGCAAACTCAACCCAGACAATGAAACGCTGGCGGAGACACTCCAGCGCCTGCGCGTTCCACTGTGATTCAAACGCAGCTCGTTCGTCTTGTATGTTGTTTTTTTGCTATTATTTATATAGCTGGTTGCGCAGTTCCTAAAAGGGCTGAAGACCCATATACTTCAACTATTTCCTTTTGGGCGGGACGTCTGGCCGTACACGCCGAACCCGATTTAGCAGCCGGTCAGTCACAGGCACAGGCTTTCAGCGCTGCATTTGAGCTGCGGGGCAGCGCCGACGTCGGCGAACTGCTGTTGCTGACGCCGTTGGGCAGCACGGCAGCGTCGATTCGCTGGAACCCCAAGGGTGCAGAGTTGCAAGCCCAGGGTGCAACGCATCAATTCGGCAGCCTGCAACAGCTGGTGTTGCACGCCCTGGGATCGAGCGTGCCGGTGCCAGCGCTTTTCCAGTGGTTGCGTGGTCAGGCAGTCGCGGCAGACGGCTGGCAAGTCGACCTGTCGCTATTCACCCAAGGCAAAATCATGGCCCGACGCGATCAGCCCGAGCCCCGCGCCGAGTTGCGCCTGGTCCTGGAACAATAGCCACTGCAATTGCAATCGGCTTTTTCTCTTGCCCGTGTATGAAAGCGATTTTTGACGTCTGTGCACCTGCCAAGGTGAATCTTTTCTTGCACATTGTTGGTCGTCGCGACGACGGCTACCACCTGCTTGAGTCGGTGTTTGCCTTAATTGACTGGTGCGACACATTGCATTTCGAGACCCGCGCCGACGGTGTATTGCACCGCGAGGACCTCGGCGACGCCTTGCCGCCACAGGATTTGATCTTGCGCGCGGCGCGGGCCCTGCAACGCGCCAGTGGTACAACGCAAGGCGCCCATATCGTGGTCGAAAAGCGCGTTCCAAGCCAAGCCGGCATGGGCGGCGGTTCCTCTGACGCCGCCAGCACCCTGCTCGCACTCAACCGGCTCTGGGGGCTCAACTTCAGTCGCGGGACCCTGATGCGCATTGGCCTGGAGTTGGGCGCAGATGTACCGTTTTTTTTAGGTGGAAGCAACGCGTGGGTAACCGGTATAGGCGACAAAATGCAAGCCATTGCCGTGCCGCAAACTTCCTTGGTGGTGGTCAAACCCACACTGGGTGTGGCAACCGAGCAAATTTTTTCGCATCCGGCTTTAAAAAGAGATTCACGACCCGCTATACTCTCGGGCTTCGTTGCAGAAGCCTTTGGCTTTGGCAGAAATGACTTGCAAGCTGTTGCGCAGCAAATCTGTCCGGGTGTGGGTCAAGCGTTGAACTGGCTTTCAGACTGCGGGCTCAGCGGCAGAATGACAGGCTCTGGGAGCGCGGTGTTTGCGCGATTGTTGCCCGGCCTTGAATTGCCAACGGCGCCCGCGTCATTGCAGGTCAGGTTATGCAGCACCTTGTCGGCGCATCCTTTGCAGGACTGGGCCGTCTGAGTTGGTTTTGGTCGGTCATGTGTAAATGATCGACCCGCGTAGGGGAGTCGCCAAGCTGGTTAAGGCACTGGATTTTGATTCCAGCATGCGAAGGTTCGAATCCTTCCTCCCCTGCCAAAATATTTGCGTCTTTTTAGTTGGGATACCCATGCAAGCCGATCAAGCCCCTGAATTCATGGTTTTTACCGGCAATGCCAATCCCAAACTGGCAGCGGACATCGCCCGACACCTTAAGATCGATCTGGGCGCGGCCGATGTCGGCCGTTTTTCAGATGGTGAGGTCACGGTCGAACTCAAGCAAAATGTGCGCGCACGCGACGTCTTTGTGGTGCAAAGCACCTGCGCCCCCACCAACGAAAACCTGATGGAACTGCTGATCATGGTCGACGCGCTCAAGCGCGCATCCGCCGAACGCATCAGCGCGGTCATCCCCTACTTTGGCTACGCGCGCCAGGACCGGCGTCCACGCTCAAGCCGGGTTCCGATCTCAGCCAAAGTGGTAGCCAATATGTTGCAGGCCGTCGGCGTCGCTCGCGTGCTGACAATGGACTTGCACGCCGACCAGATCCAGGGGTTTTTTGATATTCCGGTGGACAATATTTACGCGTCGCCCGTTTTGCTGGGAGACCTGCGGCAAAAAAACTACGACGACCTGATTGTGGTGTCGCCCGACGTCGGCGGTGTGGTGCGCGCCCGCGCGCTGGCCAAACAACTCGGCTGTGATCTCGCCATCATCGACAAGCGCCGCCCCAAAGCCAACGTCAGCGAAGTCATGCACGTGATCGGTGAGATTGACGGCCGCAACTGCGTCATCATGGACGACATGATCGATACCGCCGGCACACTGGTCAAAGCCGCTGAAGTGCTCAAACAGCGTGGTGCCAAAAAGGTCTACGCCTATTGCACTCACCCCATTTTTTCTGGTCCGGCCATCGAACGTATCGGCACTGGCAGCGTCCTCGACGAAGTGGTGGTGACAGATACCATCCCCTTGAGTGCAAATGCGCTGGCCTGTCCCAAGATCCGCCAACTCAGTGTGGCGCCGCTGATCGCGGAGACTATTTACCGAATTGCTCATGGCAAATCTGTCATGAGTTTCTTTTCTGACCAGGAAAATCTTTTCTGAGCAGAAATTGCAGTCGCCTGCCTTCATTCTGAGGGACAGGCTTTTTTCAATCAGGGTCGCACTGGTCGCGGTCGATCCAAGCAGGAGTTAGTCAATGAAATTAGTCGCTTTTGAGCGTTCCAAGCAGGGCACGGGTGCGAGCCGCCGTCTGCGTATTTCCGGTCGCACGCCCGGTATCGTCTACGGTGGCGCTACCGAACCCAAGCTGATCGAACTCGATCACAACGCGCTGTGGCATGCACTGAAAAAGGAAGCCTTTCACTCCAGTATCCTGAGCATGGATATTGCCGGGTCTGAGCACAAGGTGTTGTTGCGTGATGTCCAGGTGCACCCGTACAAGCAGCTCGTTCTGCACGTTGACTTTCAGCGCGTAGACGCCACCACCAAACTGCACATGAAGGTGCCGTTGCACTTCTTTGGCGACGACCAGTCCCCGGCTGTCAAGTCCGAAGGCTGTATTGCCAACCACGTTCTGAGTGAAATCGACGTGTTGTGCCTGCCCGCCGACCTGCCAGAGTTCATCAAGGTGGACCTCAGTGGCCTAAAGAAAGGCAGCTCGCTGCACCTGTCCGACATTCCCGTGCCCAAGGGCGTCAAGGTCGTCATCCATGGTGGCGACAAGAACCCGGTGGTTGTCTCTGTGGTCGCAGTCGCCGGCGCCGAAGAAGCCCCGGCCGCAACGGCCGCACCTGAAGCGGCCGCCGCCGCGCCGAAGGCAGACGCCAAAGCAGAAGCCAAACCTGCTGCCAAAAAATAAGCAACCAGATGCGTTGCTTGATCAAGCCCACTTCGGTGGGCTTTTTTTATTGCGGCACCGGCATAATCCGGTCATGATTCGACTTTTTGTGGGGCTTGGCAATCCCGGCCCAGACTATGACGGCACCCGACACAACGCCGGTTTTTGGTGGCTTAACGGCGTTGCCAACGCGTTGAATGCGCCGCTCCACATGGACAAAAGCTACCATGGCCTGGTGGCGCGCGCTGCAGTCGCCGGTCAAACCGTCTGGTTGCTAGAGCCTCAGACTTTCATGAATCTGAGTGGCAAATCGGTTGCCTCGCTGGCCCAGTTTTTCAAAATTCCATCGCAAGAAATCCTGGTGGCGCACGATGATCTCGACATTGCCCCTGGCGAGGCCAAGCTGAAGCTGGGCGGCAGCCATGCCGGTCACAACGGTTTGCGCGACATCCATGCGCAGCTCGGAACAGACCAATACTGGCGCTTGCGCCTGGGCATCGGCCACCCCGGCAACAAGGCTGAAGTCATCCACTGGGTGCTGAAAAAACCGTCGCTGGATCACCGCGTGGCGATTGGCCAGGCGATTGACCGCAGCCTCAAAGCCTTGCCTGCGCTGTTAAGCGGCGACATGGAACAAGCCACACGACTGATCCATACCAGCAAGCCACCCCGGCCCAAGCCCCCGCGCCCGCTGCCGGAGGCCGCCGGCACAGCACCCACCCCATGAAGATGCCCTATTTGTTCACGCCTTTCGTTGCAGCGCTCTCGTTGGCCTCCGCCGCGGCGACCCACGCCGAGGAAATCTATCGTTGCGGCAACAGCTACAGCCAGGTGCCCTGCGCGCAGGGCAAGGTTCTGACCATTGACGATTCGCGTGACGCAATACGCAAAAAGGAAGCGGACGCGGCAACGCGTCGCGATGCCCAGTTGGCAAAACAGCTCGAACATGAACGGCTGCAGCAAGAACAAGCACTCACGCCCAAGTCCACCAAGTCAGCCAAGCCGAAAACAGTCAAGCCGAAGAAAAAAGCGGCCGAACCAGTACAAGAGCAGACGACCACACTAACACCCAAAAAACCCAAAAGCGTGTCGCACAAACCCAAGGACTTTACGGCGCTGGTTCCGGGCTCCAACCAAAAACCCAAGGCAGCCGCATCAAAGTGACGCCGTAACGCCTTGCGCCTGCAGGCGCCGATACTTCTGCCACAGCGTTTCCTTGTCCTCAACGTGCGCTGGATCCACCGGGATGCAGTTCACCGGGCAAACCTGAACGCACTGCGGTTCGTCAAAATGGCCGACACACTCGGTGCATTTGCCCGGGTCAATCTGGTATATCTCCTGGCCCATGAAAATGGCTTCATTCGGACATTCGGGTTCACAGACATCACAATTGATGCACTCGTCGGTAATCAGCAAAGCCATACAGTGCGCTCAAGGCGGTTGTTTGAAAACCGTCAAATTTTAGGTTTGACAGCGATCACACACTCTCAGTGCTGTCTTGCTCCGGCGCCTTGACAATCATCACCGGCACGCCTGCGGCGTGCAGCAGCTCGTTCGACACTGACCCCAGCAAAGCGCTGCGCAGTGTGCTGGTCCCGCTGGCCCCCATCACCACCAGGTCGCAACTGTAGTTCTCAAGCAATTCCAGCAAGGTGTTGGCAGGGTCACCGCTGGCGACTTCGCTCTCGTAAGCAATCCCGGCATCTTCGAGCAGCGCTTGCGCCACCTGCAGCGTATGCGCCCCGGCTGCGGCGCTGGCCTGCTCGATCACTTGCGGGTCATGCGCCACCATCAACTCATACAAGCTGGCCGGCTCCTGGATATTGGCCAAAACAACCGTCGCATCAAGGCCTTCGTCCACCAGTTTCACAGCCAGCTGCACCGCAGCTACCGCAGCGGCTGAGCCATCAAAGGGTAAAAGTATTTTCATGGAGTTCTCCGGTTGAATCAAAAGGCAATCAGACCTTGGCCCGAACCCGGTCAAGCAGTCGCTGATGAACACCAGCCGAGACAAACGGACTCACGTCCCCTCCCAAAGTGGCGATTTCCCGCACCAGCGTGCTTGAGACATACTGGTACTTGTCATCAGGTGTCAAGAACACGGTTTCCACCTGCGGCATCAGACTTCGGTTCATTCCGGCCAGCTGCACCTCATAGTCAAAGTCAGCGACCGAGCGTACACCGCGCACCACCACCTGGGCACCGCGTGCAACAACAAAATCTCGCAAAAGACCATCAAACGCAGCGACGTCAACCCCGGAGCAATCGGCCAGTGCGGTACGCGCCAATGCGACCCGCTCATCTACCGAAAACAAGGTCTTCTTGTGATGACCCGTGGCGACAGCGACAACAACCCGGCCAAACATGCGCGCGCTACGACGCACGATGTCCTCGTGGCCCAGCGTGAGGGGATCAAACGTGCCGGCGTAAACGGCAATCAATGGTGAACTCATGGCATACATCTCGTAGCGGTAACGGTCGGATCATTATCCGGCGGCGGCGTCGCGTCAACCCGCTTGAGCAAATGCGCGTGAACGGCCCCTGCTCTGAGATACCGGTGTACAGCCAGTCCTGCAGCTTGCAAACGCTCGTCAGTCCAGCGTGTGGGCGCTTCCAGATAAATCCAGCCGGTGGCAGCAAGCACCTGGGCACTGGCCGCCAAGGCCATCTCAAACAAGTCGGAATCAAATGGGGGATCGAGCAACACCAGGTCCAGTGTACGCGCCGGTGTCTGCCTGAGTACGGCCAGGCCATCGCCGTGCACCACCTGCACGCCGTTGGCCTTGAGTTGCGTCTGTGTCCGCTGCAGTTGGACGACCAATGCAGCGTCGTGCTCCACCAGCCGGACCTCTTTCGCACCGCGCGATGCCGCCTCAAAACCGAGCGCGCCCGAGCCAGCAAACACATCCAGACAACGCCAACCCGTCAAATCCTGGCCCAGCCAATTGAACAGGGTCTCACGCACACGGTTCGGTGTCGGCCGCAAGCCAGGCTTGTCGGCCACGGGCAGTTTGGAGCGCTTGAACACGCCACCTATGATGCGCACCTCGTGCGTCAGCGCGGTATGGCAGTATTTCTTGGCAGGATTGGCTTTGACGGCGGGGCGCTTCATGGCCGGAATCTTACCTGCGACCGATGCGCGCAACGAATCAAGGCTTGGCGGGCCCCAAGACCACCGTCACCATCTTGCCGGGCTGTAGCTTGCGCGCAAAAGCAGCTTGAATGTCGGCCACCGTCACGCTTTCCACCTGCTGCGTCCAGGTGTCCAGATAATTCAGCGGCAGCTTATTCCAGGCAATATTGGCCACATTGCCCAGCAGTTTGCGATTGCTGTCAATCAACAAGGCAAAACCACCAATGAGATTGTTCTTGGCCGCCTTGAGCTCTTCTGGTGTCGGCCCGTTGGTGACAAAGTCGCTCAATACATCACGCGACACCTTCAGTGCCTGCTCAGCCTGGTCGGGGCGGGTCTCCAGGCCAATGGTGAACGCGCCTGCATGCAAGCCAGGTTCAAAGGCACTGTAAACGCTGTAACTCAAACCCCGCTTTTCCCGGACTTCGGTGGTCAGGCGCGATACAAAACCACCTCCACCCAGGATGTAATTCCCCACCATCAGCGCAAAATGGTCAGGGTCATCGCGCTTGTAGCCCGGTTGACCAATGAGGATATGCGATTGGGCAGAATTGAACGCGACACGCACATCGGCAGGCTTGTCCAGCGGCTGAACTTCAGGCAAGGCCGGCAAGGCGGCGCAGGCGCGCGCCGGATTGTCAGAAGTCAGGCGCGCAAACAGCTGTTGCACCAACGCATCAGCCTGCGCCCGATCTACGGCACCGACGACGGTCACCTTGGCCCGGCAAGGCAGGATCAGTTCCCGGTACATGGCCTGCATGTCGCTCGCGTCAATGCGCATCAAACTGGCTTCGGTCATCTCAAAACCGTAAGGATGTTTGCCATAAACAGCTTGCGAAAAGGCCCTTCCAGCCAATGTGGCCGGCCGCGTATTGGCCTCCTTGATCGAGGCAATCAGGCTGTCGCGCTCGCGCAACCAGATATCTTTCGGAAACGCTGGCGCGGCCAATTGCCGCGCAGCCAGCGCCACGGCGCGCGACAACAAATCAGGGTAGGTCAGCGAGCGCAGGGAAAAGCTCAGCCGGTCAGTGCTGGCGTGTGCGCCAAATCGCGCGCCCAGACCGGCCCACGCCTCGCCCAGGGCGTTTTCGTCCAACGCTGGCTCGTCGGCCGACCCGGCTCGCACGCCCTTGCTCACCATGTCTGCGCTAACGCTGGCCAGACCGGCCTTGTCATTTGGGTCACGTCGACTGCCCGCGTCAAAATCCAGCTGCACATCGACCATCGGAATCGCCTGGCCTTGCACCAGATAAATCTGCAGGCCGCTGGCCTGTGTCCAGTGTTCAATGGGGATCGCCGCCAGCGCTGAATTTACAAGAAAAATGCCTGCAGCCCAGATAGAAAAGGCGCGAACAGATATATTTTTAATAGCGATCATGATTTAAAACCGATTGGATTCAGTGGCGCATGCCGGCGGGAGCCGGGCGCGGTTTGCGTTGGTTGTCCAGCGGCTGGGGCAGCAAATGCGCCACCGTGAGCTGGTCGTCACCAAAATAACGCTCAGCCACCGATTTCACCTGCTGCGCTGTCACAGCGCGCAATCGGACGATCAGTTTGGCGTCGGCGTCGACCGGCAAGCCCTGCACCCACTGCGTACCCAGTTCGCGCGCCTGATTAAACAATGAGTCCAACTTGTAAATCTCGCTGGCAACCCATTGCGTCTTGACGCGGGCAAGCTCGGCCTCGGTGACACCCTCACGAGCGATGCGCTGCACCTGTTCACGCAGCGCACGCTCTACCTGCGCGGCGGTCTTGCCCGTCGCCGGCACGCCGGTCAACATGAACAGCTGTGGCCCGCGACCCCACAGTCCGTTATCGGCACCGGCGCTGTCGGCTACGCGGTCTGGACCTTGGGTCAGGGCGCGCTCAAGCCGAGCGCCCTGGTAACCGTCCAGCAGCGCGGACAACACCGTCAACGCCAAGGCATCGGCGTCAGAGGCTGAATCTTCCTGCCACTGCAGCGAAGGCACCTTGAACGCCAGTACCACATTGGCCTGCTCGGCAGGTGCTTTGAACTCGATGCGCTTGAGTCCATACTGCCGTGGCTCCAGACGCGGTTTACGCTGCGGGACTGCGCGCGAGGGCAGCGTACCGTAATATTTTTCGGCCAGCGCACGCACCTGCTCCACATCGACGTCGCCCGCTACCACCACTGCGGCGTTGGCCGGGACATACCAGCGCTGGTAGAACGCGCGGGCGTCCTGCGCCGTCAGTGCATCCAGATCACTCATCCAGCCGACGATCGGGCGACGATACGGAGACGCTACAAAAACAGCAGCATTCAACGCTTCATGCATAAGCGCAATGGGGTTGTCTTCGGTGCGCATGCGGCGCTCTTCCTTGACCACTTCCAGCTCTTTCCTGAACTCTTCATCGCTCCACTGACTGTTGGCAAAACGGTCAGACTCGAGACGCATCACGTCTTCAAGGCGTTGCGCCGGAATCTGTTGGTAATAGCCGGTGTAGTCGTGGCTGGTAAAGGCGTTCTCACGCCCACCGAGCGCTGCAACCCGGCGCGAAAACTCCCCGGCGGGCACGCTGGGCGTACCCTTGAACATCATGTGCTCCAGCACATGGGCGACACCTGAGCTGCCGTCCACCTCGTCCATCGAACCAACCCGCACCCAGAGCATGTGCACGGCAGTCGGCGCACGCCGGTCGGGCTTGACAATCAGCGTCATGCCATTGGCCAGGGTGAATTGCCGAGTCTGCGCAGCGCTGACGGCCGGGGTCTGCGCCTGCGCCGACCCAAGAAGCAAGACGAGCACTGTAATAATGGGCCAAAAAAAGCATCGAAGGGGAAGAATGGCGAGGGCGTATCGTTTCATAGAATGCTGTGACACCGCAGACCTCAAAAATGTTCAATTTTTTCAAAAAAAAATTTGCCGATCCGACCCCGGCTGTTCGCGCTGAAGCGGCCGCGACCGACGCGCCAGCGTCAATGCAGCGACAGTCCTGGTTGTCCAAGCTCAAGGCCGGGCTGCGCAAGACTGGCGGCAGCATCGCCACGGTATTCATCGGCACGCAAATTGACGACGCACTCTACGAAGACCTCGAATCGGCCTTGCTGATGGCCGATACCGGCGTCAAAGCCACTGAATGGCTGCTGCAAGACTTGAAACGCCGGGTCAAAGACAGCAGAACCACCGATCCGGCGGCAGTCAAGGGCTTGTTGGTCGAATCCCTGTGCCATCTGCTCGCCCCGCTACAAAAGCCGCTGGTCATCGGCCACTACAAGCCCACCGTCATCATGGTCGCTGGCGTCAACGGCGCGGGCAAGACCACGTCGATCGGCAAACTCACCCGGCATCTGGCCGATTCGGGCGCGAGCGTGCTACTGGCCGCAGCCGATACTTTTCGCGCGGCGGCGCGCGAGCAACTCGGTGTCTGGGCTGACCGCAACACGGTGGACATCATCAGCCAGGACGGAGGTGACCCTGCTGCGGTGTCGTTTGACGCGGTCAGTGCCGGCAAGGCGCGCGGGCGCGACGTGGTGCTGATCGATACCGCCGGGCGCTTACCTACGCAGTTGCACCTGATGGAAGAGCTGAAAAAAATCAAACGTGTGATCCAGAAGGCAGGCCCCGCTGACGACCAAGCAAGCGCCACCGATCCGACCGACGCGTCTGTCGGCGCCGACTCCAGGATTCCACCGCACGAAGTGCTGCTGGTCATCGACGGCAACACCGGCCAAAACGCGTTGCATCAGGTCAAGTCATTCGACGATGCACTTGGGTTGACCGGCCTGATCGTCACCAAGCTCGACGGCACCGCCAAAGGTGGCGTGCTGGCGGCGATCGCCCGCGAGCGACCGGTGCCGGTGTTGTTCATTGGCGTCGGTGAAAAGCTTGAAGACCTGGAAACCTTCAACGCTCGCGAATTTGCGCAGGCGCTGCTGACATGACCGACGTTGTAGGCCAACTTGCCGACCTCACAGCGCTGCGCGACCGCCAATCGCTTGACGCCGCGTTGGTCAGCACGCTCAACGACTTGCTGCACCCACAGAGCACCCTGATTGCACGTTTGGTCGGTCAAGGCGAGCAGGCGCGTTGGCTCACTTGCGCCGAGATCAAAAGGGGTGCGCAACTGCCAACCGTCGCCAACGCCTGGACCGATCTCGAAGAGCTTCCCTTGGCTGGTGACTTTCCGCTGCGACAAACCGTTCTTCAAAGTCACCACCCCATATTGGCCAACGGTGCTGGCAGCCTGAATGTTTTTGCACTCAGTTCATCCGCCAGCGCAACCGCGGTGCTCGAGTTGGGCACAGTGCAGGCACTTACCGCCGAACAAGTCCGCCTGGTCGACGGTGTGTTGCGGTTGTACCAGAACTTCCAGAATTTGCTGGACTACGGTGAGCGCGACGCCCTGACCGAATTACTCAACCGCAAAACCTTTGACGGTGCTTTCCTGAAGGCGACCGTTGCACAAGTTCCTGCCGATGGGGAATCCATCGACAACGATCGACGCGGACAAAACATGGCAGCACCGACTGTCACGCGCAGCGGCGGACGTTACTGGCTTGCCATGCTCGACATTGACCACTTCAAACGCGTCAACGACAACTTTGGTCATCTGATTGGCGACGAGGTCTTGTTGCTCCTGGCCAGAATCATGCGCAATACCTTTCGCTTTGATGACCAGCTTTACCGCTTCGGCGGCGAAGAGTTTGTTGTCTTGATGCGCTGTCAGACAAGCGAGCAGGCAACAATGGCGCTGCAGCGCCTGCGCAGCGCGACCGAACAGTACCGTTTTCCACAAGTTGGACAAATCACCATCAGCATTGGTTTTACCGAGGTCCGTCCTGGCGATGCGCCAAACAACGCCATTGAGCGCGCCGACAAGGCGGTCTATTACGTCAAAGAACACGGTCGTAACCAGGTCTACGGCTTTGAAGCGCTGCTTGCAGCGGGTCAACTTACGGTTGAGCCCGACAATGTCGGTGATATCGAATTGTTCTGAATCTGTAAATACGTCGCAAATTTGCAATTTAGACGGTGTCTTTCGCGTCAGAACCGGGGTAAACGGCCTATCAAGTAGTACATTCGCACACCATGAGCACCGCGGTTATGCCCTTGAACGAGTCGTCCGACAGCACAATGCCGGGGCTCGGGCGCACCCTGGTGATGGCCGGCAAGCTCGAGCAAAAGGCCGCCGAAGAAATCTACCGTAAAGCGCAGTCCAAACGCACCAGTTTTATCGCCGAAATGACGGGGTCTGGCGCGGTTTCGGCTGCCGACCTGGCGCATACATTGTCGCTGGCCTTTGCGGTGCCCTTGATTGATCTGGATGCGATCCACCTCGACGTGCTCCCAAAAGGTCTGCTCGACATCAAGATTTGCAACGATTTTCGCCTGGTGGTGCTGGGTAAGCGGCAAAACCGTCTGATCGTCGCCACGGCCGATCCATCCGACCAGCAGGCCGCAGAAAGAATCAAGTTTTCGACCCGGCATAGCGTCGATTGGGTGGTGGCCGAGTACGACAAGTTGCTGAAATTGGTCGCCGCTAACTCGGTGACGGCGACGGAAACCATCGACAACATTGTCGGCGACGACTTTGAGTTTGACGACCTGGTCTCCGAAGCGACGTCCGACAGCGCCAGTGTGTCTACCACCGAGGTGGACGACGCGCCGGTCGTCAAGTTCCTGCACAAGATGCTGATCGACGCGTTCACCATGCGCGCATCCGATTTGCACTTTGAACCTTACGAGCACAACTACCGTGTACGTTTCCGGATTGACGGTGAGCTGCGTGAAATAGCCTCACCTCCCATTGCCATCAAGGACAAGCTGGCCTCACGCATCAAGGTCATCTCCAAGATGGATATTTCAGAGAAGCGCGTGCCGCAAGATGGCAAGATGAAGCTCAAGATTGGCCCCGAGCGGGTCATCGACTTTCGCGTCAGCACCCTGCCCACGTTGTTCGGCGAAAAGATCGTGATCCGGATTCTTGACCCCGGAACAGCCAAAATGGGCATCGACGCGCTGGGCTACGATCCGGTTGAGAAAGAGCGCCTGATGCAGGCGATCCATCGCCCCTACGGCATGATTCTGGTGACTGGCCCGACGGGTTCAGGCAAAACGGTGTCGCTCTATACCTGCCTGAACATCCTGAACAAGCCCGGCGTCAACATTGCCACCGCGGAAGATCCGTCAGAAATTAATCTGCCCGGTGTCAACCAGGTCAACGTCAATGAGAAAGCCGGGCTGACCTTTGCTGCCGCACTGAAAGCTTTTTTGCGGCAGGATCCCGACATCATCATGGTGGGCGAAATCCGCGACCTGGAAACAGCCGATATTGCCATCAAAGCCGCACAAACTGGCCATCTAGTGCTATCAACATTGCACACCAACGACGCCCCATCGACGCTCACGCGCATGCGCAACATGGGTATTGCGCCGTTCAACATCGCCTCCAGCGTGCTGCTCATCACGGCGCAGCGGCTGGCGCGCCGACTGTGCCCGATCTGCAAAAAGACCATTGACATCCCTGAAAAAGCCCTGCTCGAAGCGGGCTTCACCTCGACTGACCTGGATGGCAGCTGGAAGCCCTATCATCCGGTCGGCTGCAACGCCTGCAACAATGGCTATAAAGGGCGCGTCGGGCTGTACCAGGTGATGCCTGTCACTGAGGAAATCCAGCGCATCATCCTGCGCGACGGCAGTGCGCTTGAAATTGGCGAACAGGCCAAACGTGAGGGCGTCAAGACCTTGCGTGAAGCGGGACTCGAAAAAGTAAAAATGGGGCTGACTTCGCTTGAAGAAGTCTTGGCTGTTTCCAACGAATAAACCTGAAGCAATCAGTCACCTTATGGCAACCGAAAAGTCAAAACCCAACAAGGAATACGTCTTCGAATGGGAAGGCAAGGACCGTAACGGCAAGCAGGTGCGCGGTGAAACCCGCGCTGGTGGCGAAAACCAGGTCAAGGCTGCGCTGCGACGTCAAGGCGTGGTGCCCACCAAGATCAAAAAGCGGCGCATGAGCGCGGGCCGGTCCATCAAACCCAAGGACATGGCCATCTTCACCCGCCAACTGGCCACCATGATGAAAGCTGGCGTGCCGCTGCTGCAGGCTTTTGACATCGTCGGCCGTGGCAACCCCAACCCCAGCGTGACGCGTTTGCTCAACGACATCCGCAGTGACGTGGAAACCGGCACGTCCTTGTCGGTCGCTTTTCGCAAATACCCGATGTACTTCGACGCGCTGTACTGCAACCTGGTCGAGGCAGGCGAGGCGGCGGGTATCCTGGACCAATTGCTTGATCGGCTGGCGGTCTACATGGAAAAGACCGAGGCGATGAAGTCCAAGATCAAGTCGGCGCTGATGTACCCGATCTCGGTGCTGATCGTCGCCTTTGTTGTCACCGCAGTGATCATGATTTTTGTCGTCCCCTCGTTCAAGGAAGTGTTCACCAGTTTTGGTGCCGACCTGCCTGCACCAACGCTGGCCGTGATTGCGATGAGTGAGATTTTTGTCCAGTATTGGTGGGCCATTTTTGGCGGTATTGGTGGTGGCTTTTATTTTTTCATGCAGGCTTGGCGGCGCAACGCCAAGATGCAGCACTTCATGGACCGCTTGTTGCTGAAGATGCCGATTTTTGGTGTGCTGGTTGACAAATCCTGCGTCGCGCGCTGGACCCGCACCTTGTCAACCATGTTTGCCGCCGGTGTGCCGCTGGTGGAGGCGCTGGACTCGGTTGGCGGTGCCTCGGGTAACTCGGTCTACGAGACAGCGACGCTCAAAATCCAGCAAGAGGTCTCCACCGGTACCGCGCTCACCGCCGCCATGACCAACACCAACCTGTTCCCTTCAATGGTGCTGCAAATGTGCGCGATCGGTGAAGAATCGGGCTCAATCGACCACATGCTGGGCAAGGCAGCCGACTTTTACGAGGCCGAGGTCGACGACATGGTGGCCGGTATTTCCAGCCTGATGGAGCCAATCATCATCGTGATTCTGGGTACCGTCATCGGCGGCATCGTGGTCGCCATGTACTTGCCCATCTTCAAGCTCGGTCAGGTCGTCTGATGGGGTTGTCGCAGGGGCTGGACGCCGGCGTCTTGGGCGTGCTCGGGCTGTTGATCGGCAGTTTTCTCAACGTCGTGATCTACCGCTTGCCGGTTATGCTGGAGGCGAAATGGAAAGCCGAATGCGCTGACTTGGCGGGCCAGCCGCCGCCCGCCGGGGCGACCTTCAATTTGATGTTGCCGCGCTCGCGCTGCCCGAAATGCGGCCATACGCTGGCGTGGTTTGAAAACATCCCTGTGCTGAGCTACCTGGTGTTGCGTGGCCAATGCCGCGCCTGCAGCGTCCCCATCAGCCTGCGCTATCCTGCTATTGAACTGGCCACGGGTGCGTTGTTTTTTTACTGTGGCTGGCACTGGGGCGCTAACGCGACCGGGCTGGCGTGGTGCGGTTTTGCCGCCGCGCTGCTCACCCTGGGCATGATCGACTGGGATACCACGCTGCTGCCCGACGACATCACTTTGCCGCTACTGTGGGCGGGCTTGATTGCCGCCGCGCTGGGTTGGACCCGGATCGCGCTAAATGACGCTGTCTGGGGTGCCGTGGCTGGCTACCTGTCGCTATGGCTGGTTTACTGGGGTTTCAAGCTGACCACTGGCAAGGAGGGCATGGGCTTTGGCGATTTCAAATTGTTCGCTGCGCTGGGTGCCTGGTTTGGCTGGCAGGCGCTGGTTCCCATCATCCTGATGGCCTCAGTGATCGGCGCCATCATTGGCATCACGATGAAGTTCACCAGCGGTCTGCGCGAAGGCGGCTACATCCCGTTTGGGCCATTTCTGGCCGGCGCGGGTTTCACTGCCATGCTGGCCGGACCACAAGCCATCCTGCGGGTGGTCGGGCTTTAGTCGATGGCGCGCGCCTTGCGCTTGGGGCTGACCGGCGGCATTGGCACTGGCAAAAGTACGGTGGCCACGATGCTGGCTGACATCGGCGCTGCGGTGATTGACGCTGATGCCATTGCCCGGTCCGTGACGGCGGCGGGTGGCGAAGCGATCGCCGCGATTCGCGACACCTTTGGCGCCAAATTCGTGACCGCCGACGGCGCTCTGGACCGTGACCGCATGCGTGAACTGGCCTTTACCCAGCCCGACGCGCGGCGACGGCTGGAGGCGATCATTCACCCGCTGGTCGGCCAGAAAACCTGGCAACAGGCCGCTCTGGCCGAGGTGGCAGGGCAGCGTTGCCTGGTGTTTGATGTGCCGTTGTTGGTCGAGTCAGACCACTGGCGCTGCCGCGTTGATCGTGTCATCGTCGTTGACTGCACCCCGTCAACCCAAATCCAACGCGTGGTGGCACGCAGCGGTTTCACGCCAAGCACCGTTGAAGCGATTCTTGCGGCGCAATCACCGCGTTTGACACGCCTACAGGCGGCCGACGCCGTTATTTTCAATGAGAGCATTTCCTTGACGGTTTTAAGGACTCAGGTCAACACCTTGGTGCACGCCTTGGGGCTATCATTGGGGTCGCCTAACGTCGCCAAAAATCAGCCGTGATCCTTTACGAATACCCCCTGCAAGAACGAATCCGAACCTACTTGCGTCTCGAACATTTGTTCGTGCGTTTGAACCAGCTGATGTTACGGGTGGACGCGCTGGACCATCACTTTGCGCTGGTCACCCTGTTCGAGATCATGGACGTAGCAGCCCGCGCCGATCTGAAATCCGACCTGCTCAAGGATCTCGACAAGCAAAAACACTTGCTCGAAGGCTACCGTGGCAACCCGGCGATTGCCGAGGGTGTTCTCAACGAAGTCATTGATGGACTCGATCAGTGTTTTTCAGCGCTCAACAACCAACCCGGCAAAGCGGGCCAAGCCTTGTCAGAAAACGACTGGCTGATGAGCATCCGCAGCCGCATCGGCATTCCGGGCGGCACGTGCGAATTTGACCTGCCAGCGTACTACGCCTGGCAGCACAAGACCGGCGTCAGCCGCCAGGATGATTTGAAACTCTGGACAGGCACGCTGACGCCCCTGTCCGGGGCGGTGCATTTGCTGTTGAAACTCTTGCGCGACTCGGGTGCGCCACAAAAAGTCTTTGCCCGCGCCGGGCAGTTTCAGCAAAACCTGCCTCAAGGTCGCACATTTTTGTTGCTGCGCGTCGCCCTTGACGCATCGCTGGAGCTGATCCCCGAGATCAGCGGCAACCGACTGATGGTATCGATCCGTTGGATGCGCCTGGGCGAGGGGCAACGTCCGCAAGCCGTGACTGATGACGTTGCCTTTGAGCTGGCACTGTGTGCATGAAGTCAACCCGCAGCACGAGCTCAGACGCAACACACATCGTCACCTGCCCCACCTGCGGTGGCCCCAGCGTTTACGCCAGCAGCAACGGCTATCGTCCATTTTGCTGCGCCCGCTGCCGCCAGTTGGACTTGGGCGCATGGGCCAGCGAGCGTTTCGTCGTGCCCAGCACGACACCACCCGACCCTGACGGCCAAACACCGCACTGAACGCTATTCGCAACAGGAACCGCGCGTGCCGAACCTGATTCTGTCCTTGCAATTCGGCAAATTTGCCGACGTCGCGCTGCACCGCTCTGCGCTGCAGCGACACAAAGTGACACGCTGGCTGCGCGCGGCCTTGCAAAGCGACGCCGAACTGACGGTGCGCATCGTCGACACGGCTGAAGGTCGGGCACTCAATCGCGACTACCGTCACAAAGACTACGCCACCAACGTACTGACCTTCGACTACGCCCAGGAACCCGTCGTCAGCGCCGATCTGGTCTTGTGCGCGCCGGTGGTGGACCAAGAGTCAAGAGAGCAGCACAAGACGCTGGAAGAACACTACGCACACCTGCTGATCCACGGCGCACTGCACGCGCAGGGCTGGGATCACGAATTGGATGAGGACGCGCAGGTGATGGAACTGCGCGAGAGCGAGATCATGGCGCGGCTGGGTTTTGCCAACCCCTACTAAAACCTTGGGGTCAGGCCAGCCGCTCCAGGATCAATACGGCAAAAAACCCGAGCGCCGCCAGCACCGTCCATTTCAGCACGGTCAGACCCCAGCGTTTGTAGCGCTCCTGGCCGGTGCCAATATAGAAAACGAACGAGACGATCGCCGCCAGCAAAAGCAGCAACACGGCCCAGCGAAACAGCAGCATGACGGTATGCCCGTTACCAAGCCCGAGCCAGTTGGGCAAAGCCCTGCGGGGCGCGTTGCTCGTCGTCAAACGTCACCACGTCCCACGCCTGCGCTTGCTGGAGCAATTCACGCAACAACAGGTTATTGAGCGCATGTCCTGAGCGAAACGCGCTGTAGCTTGCCAACAGCGGCTTGCCCAGCAAGTACAAATCGCCCATCGCGTCGAGGATTTTGTGTTTGACAAACTCATCGTCATAGCGCAGTCCACCCGCGTTGAGCACCTTGTAATCGTCCATCACAATGGCGTTATCCAACCCGCCACCCATTGCCAAACCGTTGGCACGCATGGCCTCGACATCGCGGGTAAAACCGAAGGTGCGGGCACGGGCAATGTCCCTTGAATACGACCCGGTGCTCATGTCAAACAGCACCCGCTGACCAGTGGAGTCCACCGCCGGGTGGCTGAAGTCAATCTCGAAGCTAAGCTTGTAGCCGTTGTAAGGCTCCAGGCGCGCCCATTTCAACTCATCGCCGGCACCTAGACGCACCTCAACCGGCGCCAGCAACCGGATAAAGCGCCTGGGAGCGTCCTGAAACACGATGCCCGCACTTTGCAACAAAAAAACAAACGCCGCTGCCGAGCCATCGAGGATGGGCACTTCTTCGGCGGTGATGTCCACATAAAGGTTATCCACCCCCAAGCCGGCGCAAGCCGACATCAGGTGTTCGACCGTATGCACCTTGGCGTCGCCAACGCCAATGGTCGACGCCATGCGGGTATCGGTCACCGCGTGCGCCGACACCGCAATGTCCACCGGCTGCGGCAAATCGACGCGGCGAAACACGATGCCGGTGTCGGGCTGCGCCGGACGCAAGGTGATTTCCACCCGTTGCCCGCTGTGCAAGCCGACGCCGACGGCGCGGGTCAGGGTTTTAAGCGTTCGTTGTTTGAGCACAGCACTATTGTAGAAGTGGCATGCGTTACCGGCCTTATGCCAGGAACACCGTGGAACCGGCTATGCCCGGCCAATGGTGTTGCCCCCCCTGCAAGGGGGAAAGCGAAGCGACACGCAGTGCGCGAAGCCGGGGGGTATGCCGAATTTAGTCGGCTTGTTTGCGCAGGAAGGCCGGGATTTCAAAGTCATCCATGCCCCCGCTGGACAGCGCGTCGACCCGCGCAGCCGCCGACGTGCGATTGCGCCACACCGCCGGAGCGGTCATCGACACGTAGTCGTTTTGCGTCATCCGTCCCAGGCCCGGGCCGGTGACGACGCTGGCACCGGGTCCGGCGGCCACAGGCGTGTCGAGGGTCGGCACATTGACCGGCATGTTGTCGGTACCGGTGCGCCGGATTTCGGACTGGACAATCGAGATGTTGGGCTTGCGGCCCTGACGGCTCAACCCTGTGGCGACCACGGTCACCCGGATCTGGTCGTCCAGATGATCGTCGTAGGCGGTGCCGTAGATCACATGCGCATCGGGCGAAGCATAGGCGCGGATGGTGTTCATCGCCAGCTTGGATTCGGACAACTTCAGCGAACCCTTGGCCGCCGAAATCAGCACCAGCACGCCTTTGGCACCCGAGAGGTCAATGCCTTCGAGCAGCGGGCACGCCACCGCCTGTTCGGCGGCGATGCGGGCGCGGTCCGGGCCAGCGGCTACCGCCGTGCCCATCATGGCTTTGCCGGGCTCACCCATGACCGTGCGAACGTCTTCAAAGTCGACGTTCACATGGCCTGGCACGTTGATGATTTCGGCAATGCCGCCGACGGCGTTTTTCAGCACGTCATTGGCGTGGGCAAAGGCTTCGTCCTGCGTCGCGTCGTCGCCCAACACTTCAAGCAGTTTTTCATTGAGCACCACGATCAGCGAATCGACATTGGCTTCGAGTTCCGACAGCCCCTGGTCGGCGTTGTCCATGCGGCGTTTGCCTTCAAACTCAAACGGCTTGGTGACCACACCCACGGTCAGGATGCCCATCTCCCGCGCCACCCGCGCAATCACCGGCGCTGCGCCGGTGCCGGTGCCGCCACCCATGCCGGCGGTGATGAACAGCATGTGCGCGCCGTCAATCGCTTCACGAATATGGTCGATCGCCACCTCGGCGGCTTCACGCGCTTTCTCGGGCTTGCTGCCCGCGCCCAACCCGGTGGAGCCGAGCTGGATGATGCGGTGCGCGTCGCTGGTGGAGAGCGCCTGCGCATCGGTATTGGCGCAAATGAACTCCACCCCCTGCACAGCGCTGGCGATCATGTGGGCCACCGCGTTGCCGCCGCCGCCGCCGACGCCGATCACCTTGATCTGGGTGCCTTGGTTAAACGCTTCTTCGTCAATAAGTTCAATGGACATGCTGCTCTCCTTGGGGTTTGAATGCTGAAAATGAAATAAAAGTGAACTGGAAAACGGGTTGCGACGTGGGCGGTGGATCCATGCACCGCCATCGTCGTGGCGGGCCAGTCCAGTGGCGGCAAGATATTTTTTGAGGCATCAGAAATTCCCCATGAACCAGTCTTTGACCGAGCCAAACGCACTCTTGACCGAGCCGTTCTTCTGCGCCACCTTGAAGCCGCGCAGCCGCGCCAACCGGGCCTCTTCCAGCAGACCCATCACTGTGGCCGCGCGCGGTTGCGCCACCATGTCCGACAAGGCGCCGCGGTACTGCGGCAGGCCACGGCGCACTGGCTTGAGAAAGATGTCTTCGCCCAGTTCAACCATGCCCGGCATGACACAACTGCCACCGGTCAGTACAACGCCACTGGAAAGCATCTCTTCAAAGCCCGACTCGCGCATAACCTGGTGCACCAGGCTGAAGATTTCTTCAACCCGTGGCTCGATGACACCAGCCAGCGCCTGGCGGCTGAGCATGCGCGGGCCCCGGTCGCCCAGGCCGGGCACCTCGACCTGCGCTTCCGGGTCAGCCAACAACTGCTTGGCGTAGCCGTTTTCAACCTTGATTTCCTCGGCGTCCTTGGTCGGCGTGCGCAGCGCCATCGCAATGTCGCTGGTGATCAGGTCACCGGCAATCGGAATCACCGCGGTATGGCGAATGGCCCCGTTGGTAAAAATCGCCAGATCGGTGGTACCAGCGCCAATATCAACCAGCGCCACGCCCAGCTCGCGTTCGTCTTCGGTCAAGACCGACAGGCTGCTCGCCAACGGGTTGAGCATCAGCTGGTCGACCTCCAAACCGCAACGGCGCACACACTTGATGATGTTCTCAGCTGCACTTTGCGCGCCGGTGACGATATGGACCTTGGCCTCCAGGCGGATGCCACTCATGCCGATCGGCTCCTTGACGTCCTGCCCGTCAATGATGAATTCCTGCGGCTCGACCAGCAGCAAGCGCTGGTCGGTCGAGATGTTGATCGCCTTGGCGGTTTCGACCACCCGCGCCACGTCGGCCGCGCTCACCTCGCGGTCCTTGATGGCGACCATGCCGTGCGAATTGAAACCCCGGATATGGCTGCCGGTGATGCCGGTGTAGATGCGGGTGATCTTGCAGTCGGCCATCAGCTCGGCCTCTTTGAGCGCCTGCTGGATGCTCTGCACCGTGGCGTCGATATTGACCACCACACCGCGCTTCAAGCCGTTGCTGGGCGCCAACCCCAACCCGGCGAGCTTGAGTTCACCCGAGGGCATGACTTCGGCCACCACCACCATCACCTTGGCGGTGCCAATGTCCAGACCGACGACTAAATCCTTGTACTCTTTTGCCATGTTGTCACCTGTTGCCTTGCGTTACTGTTTTTTCCCACCATCAACATCCTGCGTGCTCACCCCGGCCAATCGCACCGCATAGCCATCGCTGTGCCGCAAATCGACCGCGGTCAATTGCGCCGGGCTGCGCTGGTAACGGGCCGCCACCTGGGTGATGGTCTTCAGAAAATCTCCGGCGCGCGCGCTCAACTCGGTGGTGCTGCCACTGCCAAGCTCCAGCAGCGTGCCGGTATCAAGCTCGGCGTGCCAGCCACCGCGTGGCGTCAGTTCGAGCAGAACCATTGACAGATCCATTTGTTCAAACTGCGGCTGAAGCGTCTGGTACATGGTCAACACCTGGGCTGACTGGTCGAGCGGACCATTGAGCCGTGGCAGGTCCTCCTGTTCCAGTTCACCCACATTGGCGTCAAACACCTCACCAAAGCTGTTGAGCAAGCGCAAGTCGCCCTCTTCGCCCCAGAACGCCACTGGCTGATGCTCTTGCAACTGCACCTTGAGCCGGTTCGGAAAGTCACGCCGAACAACCGCCTGACGCACCCAGGGCAGCGTTTCAAACGCCCGGCGGGCCGCACGCAGATCGAGCGTAAAAAAAGTGCCTTGCAGGCGCGGCAGCACGTTGGCGCGCAAAGTGATGGCGTTGTAGTGCGATGTCTCTCCCTCAATGCGCAGCCCCTTGATTTCAAACCTCGGCAAGCGCGCGACCCAGGCCAGCAGCACAGCAGAGAGTAACAACGCTGCGGCTACAAACAGCGCAGTCGCCGCTGCGTTCATCAAGCGGATGTCAAGGGGCAGAGCGGGCTTTTCAGTCATGGCGCGGGTAGTCCAGGGCGGCGGCTTGCAGAATCTGCAGGCACAAATCGGCGTAGCTGATGCCCGCGGCCTTGGCCGACATGGGCACCAGCGAGTGACTGGTCATACCGGGGCTGGTGTTGATCTCCAGCAGATAGGGTTGGCGACTGGTCGCGTCGATCATCACGTCCGCGCGCGCCCAACCGCGACAGCCCAGACTCTTGTAGGCCACAAGCACCAGTTTCTGGATGGCTGCTTCTTCACCGTCGGGCAAGCCGCAGGGCACCAGGTACTGCGTGGTATGGGTGAAATACTTGTTCTGGTAATCGTAGTTGCCGTCCGGGGCGACGATGCGAATCACCGGCAAGGCGCGCGCCTGGACACCACTGCCCAGCACCGCAATCGTCACCTCATCGCCGGCGATGAACTGTTCGCACAGCACCTCGTCATCCATACCAGCAGCCAACGTGTAAGCCACTGCACATTGGTCAGCGCTGGTAACCTTGGTCAGACCGATAGTGGAGCCTTCGCGTGCCGGTTTCACGATCATCGGGCCGCCCAGCTCGGCAAAGGCAGCCAGCGTGGCCGCAGCACTGTCGACCTTTTTCCAGGCCGGCGTGGGCAGGCCGTCGGCACGCCAGATGTGCTTGGTCATGATCTTGTCGATGCCGATTGCAGAAGCCATCACGCCCGGGCCGGTGTAGGGGATGCCCAGCAGCTCCAGCGCACCCTGCACCGTGCCGTCTTCGCCAAAGCGGCCATGCAGGGCGATAAAGCACCGGGTGAAGCCCTCGTTTTTGAGCGCTCCAAGGTCACGCTCGGCCGGATCGAAAGCGTGGGCGTTGACACCCTGGCCCTGCAGCGCCTGCAGCACGCCCGTGCCCGACATAAGCGAGACCTCGCGCTCGGCAGACAGGCCGCCCATGAGCACCGCCACTTTTTCAGAATTGATATCAAATTGGATCACAGCCCTTTTCCTTACTGCGCCGCACGCTCTGTTTTTTGAAGCAACTCAAGCACTTTGGCACTGACGACGCCAATTGACCCGGCGCCCATGCACAGCACCACGTCGCCGCCTTTGGCGTTGGCGGCAATGGCTTGTGGCAGGGCCGCAACGTCGTCGACAAAGACCGGTTCAATCTTGCCCGCCACGCGCAATGCACGTGCCAGGCTGCGTCCGTCTGCTGCCACGATCGGCGCCTCGCCCGCGGCGTACACCTCGGTCAGCAATACCGCGTCGGCCTGGGCGATGACTTTCACAAAATCGTCAAAGCAGTCGCGGGTGCGCGTGTAGCGATGCGGCTGAAACGCCAGCAACAAGCGTCGTCCGGGAAAGGCGCCGCGCGCAGCGGCAATGGTGGCCGTCATCTCGTTGGGGTGGTGACCGTAATCGTCCACCAGCGTGAACACGCCACCATCCGCAGCGGGCAGATCACCGTAGCGTTGAAAACGCCGCCCGACGCCCTTGAAGTTGACCAACGCACGCAGCACCGCTGCGTCGTCAATGCCCAGCTCGACCGCGACCGCAATGGCCGACAAGGCGTTGAGCACGTTGTGCCGACCAGGCAAATTCAGCACCACCGCCAGGTCCGGCAGCACCACGCCGTTGCGTCGCTGCACGGTAAAGTGCATCTGGCCTTCGACAGCGCGCACATCGACGGCGCGCACCTCGGCACCTTCTTCCAAACCATAACTGGTCACCGGGCAGGTCACCTGCGGCAAAACAGCCCGCACAGCGGGGTCGTCGGTACACAAAATGGCGGTGCCGTAAAAAGGCATCTTGTGCAGAAAGTCAACAAACGCCTGCTTCAGCTTCTCAAAGTCGTGCCCATAGGTTTCCATGTGGTCGGCGTCGATGTTGGTCACTACCGCCATCACCGGCAGCAAGTTCAGAAACGACGCATCCGACTCATCGGCTTCGACCACGATGTAATCGCCTTGCCCAAGGCGGGCGTTGGCGCCGGCGCTGTTAAGCCTGCCACCAATGACAAAAGTCGGGTCCAACCCCGCTTCAGCCAGCACACTGGCGACCAGGCTGGTGGTGGTTGTTTTGCCGTGGGTGCCGGCAATGGCGATGCCTTTTTTCAACCGCATCAGCTCGGCCAGCATGAGCGCGCGCGGCACCACTGGAATGCGGTTGTGGCGCGCCGCCAGCACTTCGGGGTTGTCACCGTGCACCGCCGTGGAGGTGACCACCGCGTCGGCGCCCTCAATGTGCCCTGCCGCATGACCAACATGGGTGCGGATGCCCAAATCGCCCAGTCGCTGCAGCGTGGCGCTGTCGGCCTGGTCCGAGCCCGAGATGGTGTAGCCCAGGTTGAACAGAATCTCGGCAATGCCGGACATACCGACACCACCGATACCGACAAAGTGAATGTGTTGGATGGCGTGTTTCATGCGGTCAACTCCTCGCAGGCGGCCACCAGCTTTTCAGTGGCATCGCACTTTTGCATTTTTTTGGCTTGTAGCGCCTTCTCCAAAAGCGCAGAGCGCTCTATGGTTGATAGCATTTGAGCCAGCTTTTCAGGTGTCAACTCGGCTTGTGGCACCAACCATCCAGCGTTCGCGTCCACCAAAAAACGCGCGTTGGTGGTTTGGTGGTCATCCACCGCGGACGGAAATGGCACCAACAAAGCCGCCGCGCCCACAGCGGCAAGTTCAGTGACGGTGCTGGCACCGGCGCGGCAGATCACCAGGTCGGCATCGGCAAACGCCTGCGCGGTGTTGTCGATGAACGGTGTCAGCTCGGCGCTTACCCCCGCGGCTGCATAGTTGGCGCGCAGCGCGTCGATCTGCCTGGCGCCACTTTGGTGAACCACGCTCGGGCGCTGATCTGGCGGCAACAGCGCCAGCGCTTGTGGCACGATCGCGTTCAAGGCCTTGGCGCCCAAGCTGCCGCCCACGACCAGCAAGCGCAGCGGGCCGCTGCGCCCGGCAAAGCGCTGCGCCGGGTCGGGCGCGCGCAAGAACGCTGTACGCAGGGGGTTGCCGACCCAAGTAGCGTCTTTGATGACATTCGGGAATGCGGTAAACACGCGGTCCGCCACGCCAGCCAACACCTTGTTGGCCAGACCAGCCACTGAGTTCTGCTCGTGCAACACCAGCGGCTTGCCAAGCAAAACACCCATCATCCCCGCGGGAAACGTGATGTAGCCACCCAAGCCGACCACCACATTGGGTTTGACGCGGCGGATGACAACGATGCTTTGCCAAAAGGCCCTGAGCAGGCGCAGCGGCAGCAGCAGCAAGGTGGCCAGGCCCTTGCCGCGCAAGCCGCCAAAGTCGATGGCTTCAAACGCAAAGCCTTCGTTGGGCACCAACTGGCTTTCCATGCTGGGCTGTGCGCTGCTGCCGCGTCCACCCAACCAATGCACGTGCCAGCCCTTATTGCGCAAGGCATGAGCCAAGGCCAGACCCGGAAAGATGTGTCCACCCGTTCCACCGGCCATGATCAGGGCAATCGGGTTCATACCCTGCCTCCGTGCATCAGCCAGGCCGCTTGCGCGCCCTGCAGCGCTGCGCGCTGGGATCGATTTTGATGAAACAGAACGCTCATACCCGGCCTCCGTGCATGAGCGTTCTGTTTTCCCGGTCAACGCGTAGCACCACGGCGATGGCGATCAGGTTGATCAGGATCGCAGAGCCGCCGTAGCTCATTAGCGGCAGCGTCAGGCCTTTGGTCGGCAAGGCACCCAGATTCACCCCCATGTTGATGAAGGCCTGAAAGCCCATCCAGACGCCCACCCCTTGCGCCACCAGGCCGGCAAACACGCGCTCCAGCGCAATGGCTTGGCGGCCAATCGACATCATGCGACGCACCAGCCAGAGAAACAGGCCAATGACCAGCACGACGCCAATCAGGCCAAATTCCTCGCCGATCACCGCCAGCAAAAAGTCGGTGTGCGCTTCGGGCAACCAGTTGAGTTTCTCGACACTGCCGCCCAGACCGACGCCAAAAATCTCGCCGCGGCCAATCGCAATCAGCGAATGCGTCAGTTGGTAACCCTTGGCCAGCGCGTTGGTTTCGCTCCAGGGATCAAGGTAGGCAAAAATGCGTTCGCGCCGCCACTGGCTCGACGCGATGATCAGGGCAAACGCCACCACCAGAATGGAGGCAATCAGGAAGAACATGCGCGCGTTGACGCCGCCCAAAAACAGGATGCCCATGGCAATCACCGCGATCACCATGAACGCGCCCATGTCCGGCTCAGCCAGCAGCAGCACACCGACCACGGCGACCGCCGCGCCCATCGGCCAGACGGCATGAAAGAAGCGCTCTTTCACGTCCATCTTGCGCACCATGTAATCGGCCGCGTACAGCAGCACGGTGAACTTGGCCAGCTCGGATGGCTGAAAGCTCATCGAGCCCACGCCAATCCAGCGCCGCGCGCCGTAGACCACTTTGCCGACATGCGGAATCAGCACCAGCACCAGCAGCGCCAGCGACAGCAAAAACAGCGGGCGCGCCAGCTTTTCCCAGGTGACCATCGGCACGGTATGCGCCAGGGCGGCACACAGCAGCGCCAAGCCCAGCCACGTGGCGTGGCGCACCAGAAAGTAGGTTGAGGTGTAATTGGCAAAACGCGGGTTCTCGGGCAACGCAATCGACGCCGAATAAACCATCACCAGACCCCACAACAGCAGCACGACCGTCACCCACACCAGCGTGTAGTCAACACCTTGGGCGCGCCCCAGCACTGCCGGCGTTGCCAGCCGATGATGTTCGCCCAAGCGCACCGGCAGCACGTCGGTACCTGCCGCCGAGGCGCCGCCGAGCCAGTGCCACAGCCGTTGGGGCAGGGCCAAGACGGCGCTCACAGCCCGCCCTCCAGCACGCCACCGGCATCTGTTGCCAGGTCACTCACCGCCTGCACAAAGACGCGGGCGCGGTGTTCGTAGTTGTCAAACATGTCAAAGCTGGCGCACGCAGGTGACATCAGCACCGCATCACCGGTGTGCGCTGACCCGCTGGCCTGCGCCACCGCGTCGGCCATGCTGGTGGCGTCGACCAGTGTCACGCCGGTACCAGCCAAGGCAGCCCGGATCAGCGGCGCGTCGCGGCCGATCAGCACCACCGCGCGCGCGTAGCGGCGCACCGGGTCAACCAACGGACTGAAGTCCTGCCCTTTGCCCTCGCCGCCCAGAATCACCACCACCTTGCGCTCGGTGCCCAGACCGGCCAGCGCGGCAACCGTGGCGCCAACGTTGGTGCCCTTGCTGTCGTCAAAGTACGCCACGGCGTTGACCGTGCCAATGGGCTGCACCCGGTGCGGTTCACCGGTGTATTCGCGCAGACCGTACAGCATGGGGGCCAGCGCGCAACCGCCGGCACTGGCCAGCGCCAGCGCCGACAAGGCATTGATGGCGTTGTGGCGGCCGCGGATGCGCAGCGCGTCAGCGGGCATCAGACGCTGGATGAAAAGGTCGTCGGCAGGTTCACTGCGCCGGCGCTTGGTCTCATCGGCTTCCTGCGCGCGCACCAGCCAGGCCATGCCGTTGACGGTCTCGATGCCAAAGTCGCCCGGGCGTTTGGGCATGTCGCCACCAAACAGAATGCAGTCGCGCTGCTGCGGTCTTTGCAGTTTGACGCGAACCGGCGGCGGCAGCATCGCCATCACCGCGTCGTCCTCACGGTTGAGCACCATCACGCCTTTTTGGCCAAAGATACCGCTCTTGGCCTGGACATATGCCGCCATGGAACCATGCCAGTCCAGGTGGTCCTGGCTGATGTTGAGTACCGCCGCGGCAGTCGGATCAAAGTCGCGCGCGCCGTCGAGCTGAAAGCTGGAAAGCTCCAGCACCCAGACCTCGGGCAAGGTGTTGGCATCCAGATGCTGCGCCAGCGTATCGAGCAGCGTCGGGCCGATGTTGCCCGCCACCGCCACGGTTTTGCCCG
>Ga0210024_1000685_pt1 | contig 30846 bp, 28 predicted proteins | sample CryGeymeta201525_FD_183988 | JGI IMG/M metagenome (GOLD analysis project Ga0210024, IMG submission 183988) | Groundwater microbial communities from Crystal Geyser aquifers in Utah, USA - Crystal Geyser metaG 2015-25 (SPAdes) (version 2) | ecosystem: Environmental > Aquatic > Deep subsurface >...
TAATCTAACCAAAGTGAGTGACGTTGAGAATGAAATTAAAATAGTAGCACCACTTCCTGATTTGTTTAACTCGAAATGGAAAAATAAATGGTACGGGTTTAATAAACTAATCATTAAGAAAATGTTTTATCTGCTTAAAGATAAAAAATAATCATTAATAACAGATTCATGAAAATCCTTCTCTGTTTTGGAACCCGTACAGAGGGCATAAAAATCGCACCCTTGTATCACAAACTTCAAAAAAGTAGTTTTGAAATAAAGCTTTGCAAAACTGCCCAACACAGAGAAATGCTGGATCAGGTATTGGATTTTTTTGAAATGGTACCCGATTATGATTTGGATGTGATGGAAACAAACCAATCCTTGAATGGCTTAAGCGCAAATATTCTGTCTAAAATAGATGCTGTGCTTAACGATGCAAAACCGGAATTGGTGTTGGTTCACGGAGACACCACCACTTCAGTGATGCTGGCTTTGGCGGCGTTTCATTTGGGAATTAAAGTTGGGCACGTTGAAGCAGGGTTAAGAACCTATAACAAAAAATCCCCGTATCCTGAAGAATTAAATAGGCAATTAACTGGCAGAATAGCCGATTTTCATTTTCCGCCAACCCAAAAAGCGGCAGAGAATTTGTTGAAAGAGGGCGTAAATAATGCTTCAATTATAATAACTGGCAACACCTTAGTTGATGCATTGCTTTTGACTTCAAAGAAATTAGAGAACGGTTTTACGACTAACGCAATTGAAACTTTAAAAAACAAAATCAATTTCAATAAAAAAGTTGTTTTAGTGACTGGCCATAGACTAGAAAATTTTGGAAAAGGTTTTGAAAATTTATGCAAAGCTCTTTTGGAAATTGCCGAAAATGAAAAGGTGGAAATCATTTATCCAGTGCATTTAAATCCAAATGTTCAAAAAACAGTGTTTGAAATGCTTTCGGGAGTTAAAAATATTCATTTAATTGAGCCATTGGATTATCCTTCGTTTGTTTGGTTGATGAGCAAATCCAATTTAATTATATCCGATTCTGGCGGCATTCAAGAAGAAGCGCCATCCTTTAACATTCCGGTATTGGTCACAAGGGAAACAACAGAACGTGACGAGGGAATTACGGCAGGTTTTTCCTTTTTGGAAGGCACCAATACATCCAAGATAGTTGAAATGGCAAACAAGCTGTTACATTCAAAATTGGCACAGGAAGCAAAACCAAATCCCTATGGGGATGGAAAAGCAAGTGAGAAAATAGTTAACTTTATTAAAAATAATATTTAAGTTGGGTGTTATTAAAAAAATAGGGGTGGTGGTCGATTCTATTAACGTGAACGACAGCAGTGGCTCCAAAGCCAATGTGGCGTTCATTTTAAATCTCAATAAAGCTGGTTTTGAAGTTAAAGTTTTCCATTACACCCAAAAGGAAATACAATTACCAAATATTGAATGTGTTGCTATTCCTGAAAAAAAGTTAAATGGTCTGTATGTGTTGAGTCGCATGGAACGACTTTTTACCCGCTGGACGGGTCTTAATTTAAATCCATTTTTGGAGGGATTTTTCGGTTTTTCCTTTACCTTTTTTAATGATGTGGCAAGCATCAAAAAAGCATTGCTCAAGGAAAGTGATTTTAATCCCGATTTCATCCTTACTTTAAGCAAAGGAGCGAGTTTTAGGCCACATGATGCCTTGTTGAAATTACCGCAATTGCACCATAAATGGATGGCCTATGTGCACGATCCTTATCCGTTTCATTATTATCCGAGGCCCTATAATTGGATTCAGCCTGGTTACAAACAAAAAGAACAATTTTTTAGGGCGGTTTCAGAGAAAGCAAAATTTAGTGCATTTCCAAGTTTGTTGCTGCAGGAATGGATGGGCAGTTATTTTGAGAATTTTTTAAAAACAGGCGTGGTGATTCCTCACCAAAATGCTCATTTTGAAGTTAAATTGTTTGATGTTACCAGTTATTTTGACACTTTAAAATTTAATTTATTGCATGCGGGAAACTTGATGAAACAACGCTCCCCGGAAGGATTGATTCAAGGGTTTCAATTATTTCTAAAAAACAATCCTGAAGCCAAAGAAAATGCCAGATTGTCTTTGATTGGCAGCGCCTCATATCACGAAGAAATGCTCACAACCTATCAAAAAAAAATACCCGAACTTTATGTTTGTTTAGATAACAAGCTGTTTGATGAAGTGCAGTTTTTGCAAAATAATACCACTGTAAATATTATTTTAGAGTCCAAATCAGAAATAAGTCCGTTTTTACCCGGAAAATTTCCGCATTGTGTGCAAGCCAACAAACCCATTTTGGCATTGGGGCCATATTATAGTGAGACCAGAAGATTGTTGGGGGCGGATTATCCCTATTGGTCAGAGGTGAATGATGTTGAAAATATTGCAAAACTGATTGAAAAATTATACCAGTTGTGGCAACAAGATTCTAATAAATTGGTATTAAATAGAATTGATTTAAAGGAATATGTATCAATTGACTACTTAAAAAGAGTCATAAACCAGTTACATAATAACCAATAGCAATGTTGAAACCAACCTTTTCCATAGTAATTACCACCAAAAATCGTAAAGAGGATTTGGCTTTCACTTTGAGTAAAATCAGCTATCTTTTGGATAGGAATGATGTTGAAATAATAGTTTTTGATGACGGGTCGATTGATGGTACTTATGAATATGTGAAAAATAATTTTCCTCAGGTAAAAACACAAAGAAACCAAAATTCAAAAGGATACCTTTTTTGCCGAAATAAAATGTTAAATGAAACCAATGCTACCTACGCCATTTCCTTAGATGACGATGCACACTTTCAAACGGAAAACCCTTTGGAATTAATAGCCAACCATTTTGAGCAAAAACCAACTTGTGGCTTAATCGCTTTGCGTATTTTTTGGGGTCTGGAAAGTCCAAAAGTAACAGTTGCCAACGAGGAAATCTCGCTTGTTAAAGGTTTTGTGGGTTGTGCCCATGTATGGCGTATGGAAGCATGGAAATCCATACCCAATTATCCGGAATGGTTTGTTTTTTATGGGGAAGAAGATTTTGCAGCGTATCAACTGTTTAAAAAAAAATGGGAAGTTCATTATCTGCCGGAAGTGTTGGTCAATCATCGGGTAGATGTAAAAGCCAGAAAAAACGCAAAAGATTATCGATTACGTTTAAGACGTTCCTTGCGCTCGGGTTGGTATTTGTATGTGATGTTTTATCCTTGGCGTGAAATTCCAAGACGATTTGTCTATACGCTTTGGATACAAATCAAGAACAAAGTGTTGAAAGGCGATTGGAAAGCAACGCTGGCAATTATTCAGGCAATAGGAGATGCGCTTATTAATTTACCGAGACTATTAAGTAATTCAAATAGGTTGTCTTTGAAGGAATTTAAGGAGTACAATACATTACCGGACACAAAATTATATTGGACACCAGAAAATAAATAATACTGTAATTTTGAACATAAACAAGTTAAAATTTTGAAAACTAATATAAAATCATTTCCTAATCGAGCTGAGTTTACACACGCCATGATAGATAAATATTTTGGACAAGTGCCAAATAATATTGTAAGCGATATTGGCGCGAGAGCCTTAAGGCAGCATTGTATCGAGACCGCTTGGTTAGGATATCATCGGATTAGGATTGGCTCTTTTGTTCACTATGTCTCGATACAATTTTTACTTCGTTTGCTGCGCTGCACTGCATAAAAATCACCTGCCTACCGCAGGCAGGCTCGACATAACATTATTGATGGTGTAATGGTTGGATGGAATTTAAAAAATCCCTGTCAGTACTTTACTAACAGGGATTTTATAGGTATTAAAAAATAAAATATTCTTATTTCAATTTAAAAGTAACACGTCGCACCAATTGACGAGCACCGGTAGATTCTTTGTTTACAGTAGTATCTTCTCCAGCCCCTTTTACGGTTAAGCGGTTGCCATCAATACCGGCGGCAACAAGAAGTTCTTTTACTTTAGTTGCTCTGCGTTCTGAAAGTTGTTGGTTGTATGCAGGATTTCCAATTTCGTCAGCATACCCTATTAGGTCGGCATTGGCACCTGGATGTTCTTTCATATGCACAACCAAGTAATTTACTGCTTGTAAGGAATAGGTTTCCGGTTGGTCGCTATTAAAACGGAAATATACATTTACGTAGCCTTTGTTGATTAATTCTTCAATAGTCATAGAGGCATTTCCACCTTGGGCAGTTTCGCCTTTTTTGGCATAACGTGTATCTAGGGAAGCTTCCATTTCGTCAGGAATACCATTTTTATTTATATCGATAGCTCTACCTTTGGTATCTACGGCAACACCAGAAGGAGTATTAGGTTCGCGATCTAAATAATCAGGCACACCATCTTGGTCAGAATCTATCATGTCGGTTTCTATTTTTGACAAGCGATTATCTAATTCTTCCAGTTGGCTAAATACTTGAGATTCTTCTGAATACCAATCGGCATGAACGTCTTTATCTCCAAGATATAGCGTTAATCCGGCAGAAGCATTGACTAACATTCCGTCAAAACCACGTTTGGTAGTATAGGCATTACCATCCCAAGTAAAATCTTGGTTTACATTCCCAATTATGGTCAAGTCGGTAGTAAGCGCCAGATTTTTGCTCAAACGAAATTGCGGGGTGATACCCACCATGAAATTCGCCATATAGTCTTCTTCATCAGCAATAAGTGCGTTTTCTCCGGTTTGTAAAACACCAACTCCTGCGCCACCATGAAGGAGTAACCCAATGGTATTGGTCCAGTCGCTAAACTTAAAAAAGCTACCTAAGTTAACTACACCTTGCAAATCAGCGCGGTAATATTGCGATTCAAAAGGCAAGCTGTTGTCGTCTTCTTTGATGTCGTTGTATCCAAAATCCAGTTTCAAACCAAACTTTTCATTCATCATATAGCGCACGCCGAGGCTTCCTTGCCAAGCGTCAAAATTAGCAGCAAAATACCCGTCAACAAAAGGTCTTGAAGGTTTGTGTAAGCCTCCTGCTGCTTCAATGGACCAGCGGTTAAATGTTTTTTCCTGTGCATCAGCTCCTGCTATAACCAAAGCGGAAAGAACTAATGTGTAAATAATTTTTTTCATAATCTGTTTCATTTTATCTAATGTTCTAATTAGATTGTGGTTGATAATTTATTATGCAAAGATACTGTTCATGGCTGGCAGACCCAAAAGAATTGGCAATGTTTTCGGATTTAATTTGTAAATTTTAACATAAGGAAATACAGGATACAGTGGTGAATTTTTACATAGTTCAGTTCTTACATATTTGGGGAATTTATTTTTGGATTGAAACAAAATGGATATTTTTCATTCCTTAGTTGCCTATGTTACATGCAGGTATGTACTAGTAAACTACATGGTAGAGCAGTGATTTATGTTTTCTGTAAATGATTTTGAATGTACTTTTGAAACGAATCATTGTGTATAAATAATGGATTAGCATTAAATAAATTACCCATTAAGTACACAAAGAAAAACGCACAAAGCGCACAAAGGATGGAAAATTAGCCGCCCGGGTACCTTTATAGTAAAACTCTTTTATACAAACGATTAAGAATTAATTCATAGACTGGTTTTATATACTGGCCATAGATTAATTTATAAAAGATTTAAGGTACATACCAAAGTATAAGCAATAAAATTGTATGGAATACCTGAAAAAACTAATTAAAACAATATTTTTACATAAATTAATAACGATGAAAACCATAGCCATCATCCCGGCAAGAGGAGGTTCAAAACGATTGCCCCATAAAAATACGCTATTGTTGGGTGGCATCCCAATGATTGCACACAGCATTCATTTTGCGAAAGATAACCATATAAACAAAATTGTGGTGAGTACGGATGATGCTTCGATTAAAGAAACTGCCTTGCAATATGGTGCTGAGGTGATAGACAGACCAGTAGCTTTGGCTACCGATATATCACCAACCATGGACACATTAAAACATGTCATGAAAAATGTGGAAGGGCATTATGATTATGTGGTGGTGCTGCAACCAACCAATCCCTTACGTCCAAAAAACCTAATGCAGGAGGCACTTAAAAGAATGAAAGAAGGCAATTTCGACAGTTTAATGACCGTTTCCAGAAACGAACAAAAATTTGGAAAAATCACCAACAACATATTTGTACCTTTTAATTATTCTATAGGCCAACGCAGCCAGGATTTGGAACCCTTATATTATGAAAATGGCTTGTTGTACATCGTCAAAACAGCATTAATTTTAGAAGGTAAATTATTGGGAGAACATCATTTGCCGTTTATCGTAAACCATCTTTATGCCAAAGTCGATATTGACACCCAAGAAGATTTTGATTATGCGGAGTACTTGCTACAGAAATCAACCGACAATGGACAACGAACAACGTACAACCAATTACCGTCACTTCGAGCGCCGTCGAGAAGCGAGAGTGCCTTTATTGAAATAGCAGGAAGAAAAATAGGTCCCAATCATCCACCCTTGGTCATTGCCGAATTGGGAATCAACCACGAGGGGTCTTTGCAAGTAGCAAAAGAAATGGTGGATGCTGCCCACAGGGCTGGGGTAGAAGTGATAAAACACCAAACCCACATCGTGGAAGACGAAATGAGTGCTGCGGCAAAAAAAGTAATTCCTGGCAATGCAACCGTTTCCATTTATGAAATTATGAAACGTTGCGCCCTTAATGAAACGGATGAATTGGCGCTAAAAAACTATGTGGAAAGCAAGGGAATGATTTTTATTTCTACGCCTTTCTCCCGTGCTGCTGCCAACAGACTGGAAAAAATGAATGTGCCAGCCTATAAAATTGGTTCTGGGGAATGTAACAACTATCCGCTATTGGAACACATTGCTGCTTTTGGTAAACCTGTAATATTAAGTACGGGAATGAATACGATAGAAAGCATTCAAAAAGCGGTGGCCATTTTTGACAAACACCAAGTGCCGGTGGCCTTATTGCATACCACCAATTTGTATCCGACACCCACCCATTTGGTGCGATTGGGAGCCATGACGGCTATGCATCAAGCTTTCTCCGACAAGGTATTTGGATTGAGTGATCACACTTTAAACAACAATGCCTGTTTGGGCGCAGTGGCCTTGGGCGCTAGTATTTTGGAACGCCATTTTACCGACCGTATGCATCGCACCGGACCGGATATTGTGTGCAGTATGGATGAACGAGCTGCAAAAGAATTGATTATCGCAAGCAATGAAATTTGGAAAATGCGCGACGGCACCAAAGAACCGGCCAAAGAAGAGCAAGTCACCATCGATTTTGCCTTTGCCACCGTTTGTGCCATTGCCCCCATTAAAAAAGGAGATCTCTTCACCAAAGAGAATATTTGGGTTAAACGCCCGGGGACAGGTGAAATTTTAGCAGAACATTTTAATGAGTTGTTAGGCAAAGTCGCTTTAAAAGATATAGAAAATGATGTACAATTAACTTGGGAGTGTGTCTCAACTTAAGTAGCTTAGACTGCGCTAAGAAAATAAAATAGAGGTACAATTATTTGAAATTCCATTACCTTAAAAGAAGTCAGCTAAAAATATTTGGATGTAATTAGTAAAACCAATTGATGAAAAAAATCCTATTTCTAACCGGAACCCGTGCCGATTTCGGTAAAATAAAATCCTTGATTCAAATTCTTGAAAGCCATCCGGCATTTGAAGTCTATGTGTTTGTGACCGGGATGCATTTGCAGGAGGAATACGGCTATACCTTAATAGAAATAGAACGTTGCGGATTTAAAAACGTGCATACTTTTGAAAACCACACCCACGAAACCACGATGGATTTAACCCTAGCAAAAACCATTGAAGGGCTTTCGGCTTACGTAAAAACGGTAATTCCCGATATGATTGTGGTGCATGGAGACCGCGTGGAAACCTTGGCAGGAGCCATTGTGGGCTCGCTCAACAATATTTTGGTGGCGCATATCGAAGGCGGGGAATTGTCGGGTACGGTAGATGAATTGATTCGGCACAGCGTAAGCAAACTAAGTCACATTCATTTTGTTTCCAACGGCGATGCCAAAAAACGCTTGCTGCAAATGGGTGAAATGGCATCATCGGTATATAAAATTGGCTCGCCCGACATTGACATCATGTTTTCGAAGGAGTTGCCAAATTTAGAGGTGGTAAAAAAATATTACGAAATCCCGTTTGAAGCCTATGCTATTGTGATGTTTCACCCCGTAACCACAGAGGTTACCGCCATAAAAAAGCAGGCAGCCGATTTTGTGACGGCTTTAATGAAAGACACCCACCATTATGTGGTGATTTATCCCAACAACGATTTAGGAAGCCAAAGCATCATTGACGCCTACAAACCCTTAAAAAATAACCCACGCTTCAGGGTATTTCCTTCCTTGCGCTTCGAATATTTTTTAACCCTGCTTAAAAATGCCCAGTTCATTATTGGAAACAGCAGTGCAGGCATAAGGGAAGCGCCTTATTATGGCATTCCCATCATCAATATTGGAACCCGGCAACAAAACAGGGCGATAAATGCGGATATTGTCCATGTGGATTATGATATTAAGAGTATAAGTGAGGCCTTACTAAACATCGATAAACGCCAAGGTATAAAAAAAACGGCTGCTTTTGGCAAAGGAAACACTGCTGCATTGTTTTTGGAAACGATGTTAAATCAGGAACTTTGGGATATCAATCATCAAAAACAGTTTAGGGAGCTATGAAACGGTTATGATGCAAGGCTTAAAACAAATTAAGTATAAAATGCTTATTGTGCTAAACAATATTTATATAAATTTGTAGTTTGCACTATACAAAATGGAAAGCTTATTTGAAAAATATCGGCAAAAATTGCATATAACCTCCACAACTTTTGTGAGAGGTTTGATGGGTGAAATCAACTGGAATTCTAGGTTAATAGGCATTAAAGGTGCCCGTGGAATTGGAAAAACCACGTTACTTTTACAGTATATCAAGATACATTTAAGTCAAGAAACCGAAAACACAGTATACTTAAGCTTAGACAATATTTGGTTCAGCAACCATTCTTTAATGGAATTGGTCGATTATTTTGTCAAGCGGGGCGGCAAAAATCTTTTTTTGGATGAGGTGCATAAATATCCAAATTGGTCGCAGGAACTTAAAAACATTTACGACGATTTTCCAACCCTTAAGGTGGTGTTTACTGGGTCTTCCTTATTGGAAATTTTGAACGCCAGAGCCGATTTAAGCAGAAGGGCAAACGTTTATCACATGCAAGGCCTTTCTTTTAGGGAGTATTTGAGCATTGAAACCGGGGAGATTTTAGAAACATATTCACTAGAAGCCATTTTAGAAAATCATTTTGAAATTACAGATGCCATTTCCTTAAAACTTAAACCGCTTCATTATTTTGAAAACTATTTAAAAACAGGCTATTATCCCTTTTATAATGAAAACCCCGATTGGTATTTTATTAGTATCAATGAAATCATTAATTTAATGTTAGAGATTGAGCTTCCGCAACTTAGAGGGGTAGATTTGGCTTATATCCATAAAATGAAACAGCTGCTGCTCATTATTTCAGAATCGGTGCCATTTGTGCCAAATGTGAGTAAATTAAGTGAAAAAATAGGAATCAACAGAACCACATTGCTTTTGTATTTTCATTATTTGGAAGAAATTGGGCTCACCCTAAACCTATTTAAAGTAGCTGGAGGAATTAGCAAATTGCAAAAACCAGACAAAATATTTTTGGAAAACACCAATTTAATGATGGCTTTATCCCCAAAATATGCCAATATAGGCAATATGAGAGAAACTTTTTTTGCCAATCAGTTAAGCTATAAACATAAAATAAGTTACGCTACACAGGGTGATTTTTTAATAGACGGAAATACTGTTTTTGAAATAGGCGGCAAAAACAAAAGCACCAAACAAATAAAAAATTTTGACAATGCTTTTGTGGCGGCAGATAATTTGGAGTTTGGATTTAACAATACCATACCCTTGTGGTTATTTGGTTTTTTGTATTAACTGGAAATAAAAGTAAATGAAAAAGTTAGGTATCGTCATTACCGACGGAGTAGGATTCCGAAATTTTATGCTGAGTGATTTTATGGAAGAGGTTTCCCAGCAATTTGATGCCGTAATCATTTATTCCGGGTTGCCAAAAAGTGCCTATCAAACCAAGCTGCCTTCAAATATTGAAATCAAAGAATTGGAAGTGTTCACAGAACCCAAACTGACCTGGTTTTTCAGGAAATGGAAAGAAGTGGCACATTTACAAAAATTCAAGTCCTTTTATGGCATGAATGACAATCTGGTTTCGGGGTATCCCAAAACCAATTCACTTCGGTCGCTTTTGGTGAAAGGTATTTATCTTTTTACCCGTTTGATCCATTCGGATGCGAGTATTTCAGTGGCCGAAAAATGGCAATTCTTATCTTTTTCAAAACATAAAGTAACGCAATCCTATATAAAATTACTGAAGGAAGATCAGCCAACCCACGTATTTTTCACGCACCAGCGTCCGCCTTTTTTGGCCCCTTTTTTGGTTGCGGCAAAACAATTGAAACTGCCTGCAAGCACTTTTATTTTCAGTTGGGACAACCTGGCTTCCAAAGGACGTATGTTGGGCACCTTTGACCATTTCTTGGTATGGAGCGATTTGATGAAGGATGAATTGTTGTATTTTTATCCAAGGGTTAAAAGCGATAATGTAATGGTAGTTGGCACACCCCAATTTGAGCCTTATGTAATGCTCAACTATAAAACAACCAAAGAATATTTTTTAAAGAAATTTCAATTGGACGCAGCTAAAAAAGTGGTATGTTATAGTTGCGCCGATGTGTCCATTGGGAAAAATGATCCTGTGGTAATTACCGCCATTGCCAATGCGATACGGAGTAATGCGATGAACAGTCAGGTGCAGTTGTTGGTGCGTACATCGCCTGCGGAAGATGATGCCCGTTTTAAAGCCATACGAGAAGCATTTCCGGAGATTAAATGGAATGTACCAAAATGGACATTGACCAGGGAAAATCACGCGGAAAGCTGGTCGCAACGTGTGCCAAGTGAGGAAGACATCAAAGATTTGCGTGCACTACTGGAATATGCCGATTTGAATGTCAATATGTGCTCTACCATGAGTTTGGACTTTATGCTGTTTGACAAGCCGGTCATCAATACGGTATTTGGGAATGCATCCAACGGATTGTACAACGACCAGCGTTTTTTAAACTACGGCCATTATAAAAAAGTAGTGGAAAGCGGCGCGGTAACCATCGCCAAAAATGAAGAGGAATTAATTGCGCAAATGAATGAAGCACTGGCAAATCCTGACGAAAGAACGGAGCAACGAAAAGCGATGATTGATTTACAGATTAGTAAAGCGTTGGTGGGAACCAGCAAACGAATTGCTACTATTTTATCCCAGATCAATGACTAAACAAAAAAATTGCCATCCTTTGTGAAATAAAACATATAAAATGACAGAAACCAATCGCATAGAATTTAAACAAGAATTCATTAGAATTTTTAAGGATTTAGATATGGTAGAACAATTGGGCTCTGGCGTACCAAGAATTTTAGCATACTATGATAAAGCCTGTTTCAAATTCTCTGAAAATTTTCTGCGTATGACTTTTCCAATTGACAAAGAAGATAATACTATTTCAGGTGGTGCAATAGGTGGTGCAATAGGTGGTGCAATAGGTGGTCAAATCCCAATGTTAACCCAAAGACAAAAAGAAGTATTGGATGTTCTAAAACAGGATAGTAAAATTAGTTATCGAACTATTGCTAAAGAATTAAAAATTAATGAATCAGCTGTTTTAAAGCATATTGAAATATTAAAAGAAAAAGGATATATAGAACGTATAGGAGGCACAAGAGGGTTTTGGAAAATAAAAATGGATAGCAATAATGACTAAGCCAACTAAAATAGCGGTGCTCTGCAATTACGAATTGCTGCCGGAAAGGGTGGGAGGCATGGATGCTTTTTTTTGGGAGTTCGACAAAAAATGCAAGGAAGCCAACATTGAAGTGGATTGGTTTTTTCCCAATGGCGCCACCCACGGCGACTATCAATTATTGAATATAAAATACGACAGTTCCAAAAGCATCGAAAGCTTTTTCCTAGAAAGTTTGGCACAACAGGAAACTAATTATACCCACATCATCACCCATTTTTTGGAATTGTGTACCCCGTTTTTTAAGCAAGTAAAGCAATGGTCCAAAGCTAAAGTGATTGCGGTCGATCACAATCCGCGACCGTTAGAAGGGTACCCTGTTATCAAGAAAATCAAAAAAAGAATCAAAGGGTTGCTATATAGTCGGTATATTGATGTATTTATAGGTGTTTCAGCCTATACGGTCCAAGAACTGCTAAAAGATTTTGGAAAACACATCCAGCCCAAAACCCAAGTGATTTATAATGGTATTGATATCCGTAAAATAGCAACAAGAACTGTAAGATCCAAAGAAAAACCAACATTTTTGACGGCTTCTCATTTAAGGCATTCAAAAGGGATCCAGGATTTGATTCAGGCAGTAGCCTTATTGCCGGAAGCCATCAAACAAGAACTAAAAATTGCTGTTTTTGGGGATGGCCCTTATAGAACACAATTAGAATCGATGGTTCATAAATTAAAACTAAATAACTGTTTCAATTTTAAAGGCAGTACTGCTCAGCTTAATACCATTTATTGTAATTATGATTATTTAATACATCCATCCCATGAAGAAACATTTTGTTATTCGGTTATAGAAGCATTGGCGGCAAATGTTATTCCCATTACAACAGAAGAGGGAGGTAATGTTTTAAACATTTTAGAAAATGGTAAAAATGGTTTTCTGTTTAAAGCCAAAGACATTCAGCATCTATCAAATTTAATTACACAAATTTGGACAGGAAATATAAGTATTGAAGCCAACACCCGCAACTTAATTGAGGATCGATTTACCATTGATAAAATGGTAACCAATTATTTTAATTTATTAGACAGGAGGTTACCTTGAGCAGTGCATCAATTAAATAATCAGTGCATTTGGTTATTATGGAACTTCCATAATTTTTAAGGTTATTGGATAATTTTTGATACTTTTAAGGGCTATTACTTTACCAAATATAATGTATGAAAAATGAAATCCCTGCTATCTCATTTGTAAGTCCTGTTTACAAAGCAGAAAAAATGCTGGATAAATTGGTTGGCGAAATTCGAGAGGTGATGTTAGCAATAAACCAGCCTTATGAAATTATTTTGGTTGATGACAGAAGCCCTGACAATAGTTGGGAAGTCATGAAAAAAATTTCCAGTAAATTTCCAGAAGTTAAGAGTGTGAGATTAAGCAGGAACTTTGGGCAACATCCGGCAATTATGGCGGGATTAACGCTTGCAAAAGGAGAATGGGTGGTGGTGCTGGATTGTGATTTACAAGACCAGCCCAAAGAAGTTTTAAAATTATATAACAAAGCAAAAGAGGGATTTGATGTGGTGTTGGCCAAAAGGAAAAACAGGCAAGATGGTTTTTTAAAAAAAACATCTTCTTTTATTTTTTCTAAAATATATGGTTATTTTACCGACACAAAATATGACAATGAAGTGGCAAATTTTGGAATTTATCACAACAGGGTGATAAAATCCATTTTAGAAATTTCTGATTCTATTAAATTTTTCCCATTGTTTGTGAAATTTGTGGGTTACAATACAACCGCCATCATTGTGGAACATGCGCAAAGAGAGGAAGGAAATTCAAGTTATAATTTATCCAAATTACTAAGTCTTGCTTTTAATTCAATTATTTCTTTCTCCAACAAGCCTTTAAAAATATTTGTTAAGTTTGGATTGCTCATTTCTTTAATATCCTTTTTGTTGGGCCTATATAATATTTATTTGGCAATAACCGGTCAAATAGAGGTTTTAGGATACAGCTCAATCATTGTTTCTATTTGGTTTTTGTCGGGGATTATCATTACAATAATTGGGGTAACTGGAATTTATGTCGGCAAAATATTTGATCAGACCAAAAATAGACCTGTTTTTATTATTGATGAAATAAGATGAAAGTTAAAACTTTAGAGTGGGATTCGCGTTTTTTCAATAAGAATATTGGGGTAATTGAGGCCGATGAAGAGATTGGAAATTTTTCAGATATTGAAAGGTTTGATTTACTTTATATCAAACAAAAGGAAGATAAACCTATTGTGATTGCTGATTTTATGCAAACGTATGCTGAGACAAAAGTCATTTTTTCTAAAAGTATCTCAAAATATAACAAGACAATAAATAGTAATGTTTATTCAGCTTTTGATATTGCTATAAATAAAGAGCAAATATATACATTGGCTTTTGAAAGCGGTAAGTTCAGTAGATTTAAATTAGATAATAATTTTAAGCAACAAGAATTTGAAGCATTATATAGAACTTGGGTAGATAATTCTTTTACTAAAGAATTTGCGGATGCTATTTTAGTTTACAAGGAAAAAAATAGCATTTTAGGATTCATTACTTATAAGATTTTAGATGATTATGCAATTATTGGATTATTGGGGGTTAGTGACAAGCATCAAGGGAAAGGAATTGGAAGTGCACTTTTAGTTGCAGTAGAAAATGAGTTAAGCAAAAAGCAGATAAAAGAACTAAGAATTCCAACACAATTGCAAAACAAACAAGCTTGTGCATTTTATACAAAATACGGATACCATATAATTGAGAATACAATCATCAAACATTTTTGGAAATTATGATTCCCTTCAACAAACCTTATTTAACAGGCAAAGAATTCTATCTGTCAATGATAATTTCTATTTTTCTTTATGGTATAATTTATTCTTTTTTTAATGTTTCATTTGAAGATAATGATGATGTTGGAATTGCCTTAATTGCAAATGGAGGAATTACAGGTTTTCCGGACGAGCATTTAATTTTTATCAATTCCTCATACGGATTTATTTTAAAAAGACTCTATCAAATAACAAACAAAGTTGATTGGTATAGTGTGGTTTTGATTGGTTTACAATTTGTTGCAATTATTACAATCTACTTTTTAATGTTTAAAAACAAAGTAGTAATTCCGGTTATTTTATTATTAACTTTTTATTTTGTTTATCTAATTAGTCTTCCGCAATTTACAAATGTATGTACGTTGCTAGCAATAGCCGGAATTTATTCTGTTTATAGTACAACTTTTAAATCAAACTTCGATTTTACATATATATATCCAGTTATTTTACTTTTTTTTTCTTCGCTAATTCGTTTTGAAGCATTTGTATTAGTATTTGTAATAGGTGCGTGTTATATTGTTTTTAAGAGAGAAAAAATTAAAAATTGTATTGATTTAAAAAAACCTTTACTACTACTAGGGTTATTGATAAGTTTTAGTTTTTATGTAAATTATCAATCCTATAGTTCAGAAGATTGGCAACTTTATAAAAAATACAATGTCTTAAGAGGAAAGATAAACGACAACCCCAATTTTTATTCTTCAAAAAATTTAATTTCTAAAAGTACAGGCTTAAAAAATTCTGAAATTGATTTATTTTCACAATTTATATACACCTCGAGTTTTGATTTAGCAACTTTGGAGAATATTGACAAAATTGTCAGCAAACCTATTAGTTTTATGAGTTATTTCAAAAATTTGAAACATAGTATTAATTATCGTTGGCTTTGGCTAATCATAGGAATTCTTTCGATTATTTTTTTTAAAATAAAAAAGCGCTATTTAATCCCAATATTTATTTTGGTTTCTATATTTTTAATTATTTCTCTAAATCATATTACAAAAGCGAGAGTTGTCTTGCCATTGTTTATAGAAATTATATTTTTTAGTTTATTGTTTTTAGAGGGAAAAATAAAAAATAGATTTTTGTTATTGTCTCTTATTATAACAATTTTTCCAATTCTTTTTTTATATAGCAGAATTTATGGAATGCAAAAAACAATTTCTATAAATTATGATTCGATAGATAAATATAAGGAATTGAATAATGATAAAAATTATATTGTTTTAAGGCCAATTTCATTCATTAGAGGAGAAATAAAACGACCTTTTAATCTGAATAAAGCTTACAAGTCGAATGTATTGGCTTATGGTTGGCTAAATAATTCGCCACTTCAGAGTTATCAATTAAAGAAAATAAATGCAAAATACAAATTGCCAATTTCATTATTTGATGATGAAGTTTTATTTGATAAATGTGAATATATTACAAATACAGGAAGTGATGATTCGGTTTTAGGAACTTTACGATTGTATTTAAAAGAAAATGGGTTAGTATTACAAAAAGTTAATTCTAAAGATGAATATAATTTTTATAAAATAATGAAATATGAAAATTCCCTTCAATAAACCTTATTTAACAGCAAAGAATTACTTTCTTTTGAAGATGCCGTAATTAAAGCAAGATTTCGGGCAATGGTTTTGCTACCTAATTGTGTGATGGGTTTTTTTAAACATTAGGTTCTTTATTCAATAAATATTTTGTATTGAATAAAAAAGGCTATTTTTGTTCAATACAATGTGCTAAAATGATTAGAAATATACTTTTTCAGCAACAAGAGGAGCGAGATGGTTTGTTACAACAGAAATATATTCATCGTATTGAAGAGGCAGTCATAGCTGATTATTTGAATACCACGCTAATTAAACTTATAACAGGACCTCGTAGAGCGGGAAAATCGGTTATAGCGGTGCAGATGCTTAAAAATATGAATTTTGCGTATCTCAACTTTGATGACGATTTGCTATTGAAACATTTTGATGAAGATGCTGTAATGCAAGGGTTAAATGATGTTTATAAGGGCTTTACCTATCTTTTATTAGATGAAATACAAAATCTCCCAGATTGGGAAATGTGGATTAATAAATTGTATCGTCGTGGTATAAATCTTGTTATTACCGGATCAAATTCCAAATTGCTTTCTCACGAGCTGGCTTCAACACTTACCGGAAGATATATTTTAATTACCGTTTTGCCTTTTAGTTTTTCTGAAACAATTCGGTTTAATGAGCTAGCATTCCCAATTAACCAAAATGCAACACCCATCGAAACAGGTAAATTGCAAGGATTGCTTCATACGTATTTATACCATGGTGGCTTTCCTGAAACGGTATTAAATCCAAGAATTTTAAAGAATTATCTGTCGTCGCTCTTTGACTCTATTTTACTCAAAGACATTTTAAAGCGGTTTCGCATACGACAAACCCAACAGCTCTATGATTTGTCCAACTTCTTATTGTCAAATTATACAAATTTGTTTTCTTTTAATCAAGTAAAAAAAGAATTGGATTTTAATAGTGTTGCCACAGTTCAAAAATATATTGGTTATCTTGAAGAACCTTATTTGTTTCAGCATATAACACGCTACAATAACAAAATTAAGAAACAACAAAAATCAGCTCAAAAAATTTATATAATTGACAATGGATTTGTTAATGCACGTTCGTTTGAATTGTCACCTAATTATGGACGATTACTCGAAAACCTTGTGTTTGTAGAGCTTCTTCGGCGCAGTTACAAACCCGAATTGGATTTATTTTATTATCGCACACGCAATGACCGTGAAATTGATTTTTTGGTTCGTAAAGGACATAAGGTGGAGCAGTTGATACAAGTATGTTACGACATAAATCATCTTAAAACCATCAAAAGAGAGGTGGATGCCTTGCTGGAAGCTGCTATTGAATTAAAATGTGATGACCTATTGCTAATTACTTGGGATAAAGAGGAAATAAAAGAAGTTAACAAATGGACCATTAAACTAATTCCCGCTTATAAGTGGCTAACTCAAAACCCATAGCAAAACTATGATTCCCTTCAACAAACCTTATTTAACAGGCAAAGAAACGCAATACATTGAGGAAGCCGTAAAGTCGGGTAAAATTTCCGGTAATGGCGTGTTTACTCAAAAATGCCAAACCTTTTTTGAACAAAAATATGGTTTCAAAAAGGTATTGTTAACCACCTCCTGCACCGATGCGTTGGAAATGTGCGCCATCTTGGCCAATATTCAACCTGGTGACGAAGTAATCATTCCAAGTTTTACCTTTGTTTCAACCGCATTGGCTTTTGTTAGGCAAGGTGCTAAAATTGTGTTTGCCGATTCATATGAAGACAACCCCAACATAGATGCCTGTAAAATGGAAGCCTTGATTACGCCAAAAACCAAGGCGATAGTGCCGGTACATTACGCGGGAATCGCCTGCGATATGGACAAGATTATGCAATTGGCAACGCAATATAATTTGATTGTGATTGAAGATGCAGCACAGGCAATTGATGCCTATTATAAAGGAAAATCATTGGGTTCCATAGGGCATTTGGCAGCTTTTTCATTTCACGAAACTAAAAACATCATTGCTGGGGAAGGTGGAATGCTAACCATTAATGATGATAGATTCAGTAAAAGGGCCGAGATTATTTGGGAAAAAGGAACCAACCGTGCCGAATTTTTTAGGGGCGAAGTCCATAAATACGGCTGGGTGGATACCGGGTCTTCTTTTTTGCCTTCTGAAATAACTGCTGCTTTTCTTTGGGCACAAATTGAAAATCTAGAAAAAATTCAAAAAAAGCGTTTGGAACATTGGAACTATTATTTTGCAAATCTAAAAGATTGGGCTAAAAAGCATCATATAAAATTAATGACAATACCCAAAGATGCAACCAATAGCGCCCATATGTTTTATTTGGTTTGTGACTCGCTGGAGCAACGAACGGCAATTATTAAGCATTTAAAAAAACATGATATTTTAGCAGTTTTTCATTACATCAGCCTGCATTCAAGTCCATATTATATGAAAAAACATGATGGAAGAGCATTAATAAACAGCGATAAGTTTACCGCCAGATTGGTGCGTTTGCCTATGTATTATGAATTGGATGTTTCTCAAGTTGTAGATAAATTAGTGAAATATGCAGAATAAATTAATGAGGTATCTAAAAATTATGTTTATCAGTTTCACTGTATTGTATAGTATTATAGCAGCCTATTACTTTCTAAATAAACCCGCCGGAGGCGGTGATGAGGGATTGTTTATGGCAGATTTGGCCTTAATACATCAGAAGGGTTGGTTGGTTGCTATTAAACAAAATATATCTATTCCCTATATGTTACTGGTTTATCCTTTATCCTTTTTTCTAGAGGGTTTTATTGCACTCAGATTAGTTAATATAATTCTTTTGATCTCGTTGTTGTTTTATTTTTATAAAATTGAAGAAAAAAAGAACTTGATATTTTATAGTTATTTTCTATTCTATATTAGTACCATTGGTTTTTTTTATACAGGAATTAATGATGTTTTGTTTATTGTAACATTGGTCATTTTTTTGAATGGTATATATAGACTTTCCAACAACAAACCTACAAGCATTAATTGTCTGCTAACAGCGTTGGTAGTTGTTTTTTTTACTAGACAACTCTTTCTAGTTTTTCTGCCCATAATTTTCTTTGGATGTTATATTTTATATAAATCGAATATTAAATTTAACAAACATATTTGGATTCCTATTTTTGTGTTTATTTTCTTTTTCGTGTTTAATTTGCCTTCAATAATGGAGAATGGCAACTTATCTTATGATAAAAAATCACCTCCGGAATCCATGCATGTAACTTGGTCACAGCGTCAATATTTAGCGCAAATAATGGTAAATAATGGAAAATTAAAAAATGGACAGCATCCTTCATGGGAACAAACGCAACAATATATAAAATTACACGGTAAAGATTCACTTCCTGATGGAGTTTTAAAAGGATTAACGCAGGATTATTCATTAACGATTAAAGAATTCTTTAAAGATTTTGTGTCTAGCATTTTTTATGGGTCAAGACAACTTGGACTTATGTTACTTATTACCTTATTTTATTTAGCATATCAAGCATATAAAACTAGAAGAGTAATAATAAAGCATTTTGTACCAATGGCTACTTTAGCTATGTTGCTGATTTTTTCATTAATAATTATTTCTTATGTAGAATTACGATGGTTAACCCCTGTATTTATAATGACAATTGTATATTACTATGATTTAGAGAAAGATAAACGATTACCGGTTAAATTGATTCAGTTAAATTATTTAGTTTTAGTTTCTTTTGCTATTTATGGGTTGGTTGGTTTGATAAATAAAATTTAATTTAATTTCTAAAATGAAAATTGCCTTCCTAACTCCCGAATACCCCCATGCCAAAACCGGCAACACAGGCGGTATAGGCAGCAGCATCAAAAATTTAGCGGTCGGATTGTTGGCTAAAGGTTCTAATGCTCAGCTTAACAAGCACAAAGTACCAATATAATAATTATGTATAATATATTATCTATAAATCTTATTTTTACCTATATTTGTATAGTATAGTAGCTATTTATGTCACAATTTAGTATCATAAAAACGCCCACATCGGTTATGAATGAGTTGGTAAGTAAACACCAATTACTTCGAAAAAAACACGGTATTTCGCAACTGGAGTTGGCAAAAAAATCGGGTGTGTCATTTGGAAGTATCAAACGTTTTGAAACCACAGGGCAAATTTCGTTAGAATCCTTATTGAAGTTAGCGTACTTTTTTAATCGATTAGCCGATTTTAATTCCGTTTTTTTAATAGACGCTGATTTAGGGAAAATAGAAAAATTATTTAGCAAAACAACTCGAAAGTGAGGCAATCCATTCAAAAAATAATTGTTTCTATTAATTTTGGAGATAGGGAAATTAAAGTCGGTGAGTTGGTGCAAGACAATAAAACAATCTATTTTAAATATGATCTTGATTTTATTGCTTTAGGACTCGAAATTTCACCTTTTCATTTGCCTTTAAAAAACACTATTTATACGGCTCTTCCCAATCCTTTCGACGGTTTGTTTGGTGTTTTCTCAGATTCCTTGCCCGATGGTTGGGGTCGTATGCTGTTAGATAGAGCGTTGGCTAAAAAAGGCGTGTTAATTCAAACAGTAACTCCACTGCACCGCTTATCTTATGTGGGCTCAAAAGGTATGGGCGCATTAAGTTATCGACCTGAAATTGAATCGGTAATTCAAGAAAAATTACAATTAGAATTAGATGCTATTTTCAAAGAAATGAAGGTAGTTTTAAACGGAGATAGTTCTTTGATATTAGAAGAGCTTTATGAAATGGGAGGTTCTTCCGGTGGTGCGCGACCAAAAATAGTAGTTGGCTATAATCCCGAAACAGAACATTTGATCTATGGCCTTGAAATTCTTCCCAAAGGGTACGAACATTGGCTTATAAAGTTTCCTTCTTCAAATGACAGAACAGATATTGCTCAAATAGAATATGCTTATCATACAATGGCTTTAGAAGCCGGAATTGTTATGAATCCTTGTAGGTTGTTTAAAAGTATTTCGGGAAAATTATTTTTTGGAACCAAAAGATTCGACAGAACTTTAAATACCCGATTGCATTTACATTCAGCTGCCGGTTTATTAAATGATGATTTTAGATGGAGTACGATGGATTATGGTCATTTAATGGAAGCAAGTTTTCAATTAGAGAAAGATGTAATTGCCCACGAAAAAATCCTTAGATTGGCTGCTTTCAATGTCTTTGCCCATAATAGAGACGATCACAGCAAAAACATTTCTTATTTGATGGATGCTCAAGGAAAATGGCAATTAGCACCTGCTTATGATATCGTATTTTCTAACTCATCTCACGGTTTTCATAGTATGATGATTTCTGGAGAAAGTAAAAATCCAACAAAATCAGATTTAATGGCCTTAGCAAATCATTTTAAATTTAAAAAGGCAAATGAAGTGATAGAAGAAGTTCAGAATGCCGTTGCTAACTGGATACATCACGCTAATAATGCTGCTGTTACAAAAGAGTCGATGCTTTTTATCAAAAAAAATATACAAAGCATTTCGAAATTATAATGCGATAGCTATGCCGACTGTTTGCTTCGTTTACCTATATATTTTGAATTTTGTAAATGATATAGGAATAATAGAAATTACAAAAGTTGGTAATCCAGTAATTGATGTTTTAAAAAAAGCTGCGATTACTAATATTTATCATTGGTAAAGCAAAGGTCAGAGACCTTTTATCACATCCTCAAAGTCGGGAGTCCCGATGGTTATCGGGATTGCGGAGCAAGGAAATTTAAAATCGATAAAGACTTTAGTCCGCAAATTAAAAATGATTTTAGTTTAGCTAAAATGGTAGAGGAACATATTCAAATACAATTATGAAAATAGCTTTTTTAACCCCCGAATACCCCCATGCCAAAACCGGCAACACAGGCGGTATAGGCAGCAGCATCAAAAATTTGGCGGTCGGCTTGTTGGCGCAGGGATGTGCCGTCAGGGTTTTGGTGTACGGACAAAAAGGAGATGCGATTTTTGAAGACAACGGGATTTTGGTACAGCAAATTAAAAATGTGAAATTAAAAGGATTGTCCTGGTGGCTGACCCGTAAAAAACTGGAGCGCATTATCAATGCATTGTATGCCAATCAGGAAATCGATTTGGTGGAAGCGCCCGACTGGACAGGCATCACCTCTTTTATCAAACCAAAAAAATGCCCCATAGTCATCCGATTGAACGGCTCCGACACCTATTTTTGTCATTTGGACCGGCGGTCGGTAAAATGGGTCAATAAATTTCACGAAAAAAGAGCCTTGCAAAACGCCAACGGACACATTTCCGTCAGCCGGTTTACCGCCAACCTCACCAACCAGCTCTTCGGCTTAAACAAAAATTTCACCATCATCCCCAATGCCGTTGATTTGCGTTTGTTTAGCAGAGGCTCAATAGAAAAGGCGTCATTGGGGGGCACGAAGCAACCTTTCGAAAAGAATCTAAATCCCAATAGAATATTCTATTTCGGTACTTTAATAAGAAAAAAAGGCCTCCTCGAGCTCCCCTTCATCTTCAATAAAGTCATTGAACAGCATCCTACCGTCCAACTCATGTTGGTGGGACGTGATGCTCCTGACATTATTTCAGGAAATGCCTCCACCTGGGCGATGATGCAAGAATTGTTTAGTCCTGAAGCTTTGGCAAATGTCACTTACCTGGGTGGCGTGCCTTATGAGGAAATCATAAAACACATTGAACAGGCAACCTTGTGCGTATTCCCTACCTTTGCGGAAGCCTTGCCGGTGTCCTGGCTGGAAGCGATGGCCCTGCAAAAACCCATCGTGGCATCCAATATCGGCTGGGCAAATGAAATGATTGAAGATGGCGTGGAAGGATATTTAGTTAACCCTACTGACCATATAACCTACGCTAATAAAATAGTTACCTTGCTGGAAGATCCCGAATTGCAAAAACAATTTGGTAAAGCAGCAAGAAAAAAAGTGGAACAGAAATTCAGTATGGAAATAGTGGCGCAGCAGAGTTTGGTGTTTTATGAAAAGAGGATAAACAAATAAAATGAGATGCAGCAATTAAAAGAATTTAAAACAAATAGCGGAGAGCTTATTCTCTATGCCGGCAAACCCAATTTTGATAAGTTGGAGCAGTTGTCATTAGGGGCAGGCGATAGTTGGCACAGTTCTTTTGAGCAGGGGTATAAAAATGCTTTCCCGGAATTGGTGTATCAGACCGCCACTTTTTTTTGGTATTTGAACGATTTTGACAATTTAGATGCATGCGTTAGCTGGCGGGTCAATCCCAATGCGTTTGCCGTTAGAAAATCGGTTTGGGAAACTTTAAACGGTTTTAACAAGGACTATAAAAATCCACAAATACAGGCATTGGATTTTGGTTACAATGCTTTGAGAAACTCGGGTGCAGTCCTGTTGTATGTAAGAGGACTTTTTGAAGAAGCTAAAAAAGATGAAATCAATATTACAGCGAAAGACCGGTATACCTTTTTTATAAAAAATTTCAAATTAGAACATGCCATTTTTATGTGGTATCGTAAAGGATTTTGGAAAAGGAAAGAAGGACAGGCTTTTTTTGATGCAAAGAAGCATTTTAGGAAAACAGATTCAAAACCAACAATAAAGCCAAGAATACTGAACCCAATTCAGGGAAATCCGACGGTGAGTTACATCATTCCCACGATGATGCGGCAGGATTATACCTTACAATTGTTGCAAGATTTGGCCAATCAATCCTTTCCGCCAACCCAGGTGGTTTTGGTCGATGCCACACCTGAAAATCAACGAGATGCAAGTTTGTATGCTGCGAAAGAATATCCATTTGAATTGGTGCTTAAGTGGCAACAAACCAAAGGCAGCTGCAGGGCAAGAAATGAGGCCATTGACTTGTGTACTGGGGATTATATTGTTTTTGGGGATGATGATATCCGTATTCCGGCAGATTTCATAGAAAATCACATTCGTTTTCTGCAAACTTACAATACGGGAGCCTGTAACGGACTGGACATTCGTGCCGATCATCAAAAACAGGATTTGAATGATTTAGAGAGCAAATTAACGAAACTTGGCAGCAAGAGATGGGTTTGCGGAAGCACACAAATGTTTAGCAATGCGAATTCTTGTGTTAAAAGAGCATTGGTAAATCAGGTAAAGGGGAACGATATCAATTTTGATGGCGGTTATGGGGAGGATAGTGATTTTGGCTTGTCTTTGTCCAAAATAGGAGTAGTTGTGATGCACAATCCGTTTTCAGTAAATCTGCATTTAAAACCGCCTGCGGGAGGCTATCGTTTTTGGGGAACTGAAGCAAAAGTTATCGGTAAAAAGAGAAAGGCGCAACCTTGGGAATTGGATACGCCCGTAACATTCATAAAACCTGTTCCCAGTCCAACGATACTATATGGAATGGTAAAACATTTTACCCCGAAACAAGTAAATGAATATCGGTATAAATATTTCTTTTTGTTTTTATTCAAGGGACCAAAAATTTCTTTTTTATATCGGTTGTTAAAAATTCCCTATAAGCAACTCCAATTTAACAAGTCTTTGTTTTATGCCAAAAAACTGAAGGACTTAGGTAAAAGAACTTCGTGATAGGAAATTCACCATCCTTTTCATCTACAATATGCCTCTTTTTGAAGTCTCTCGAATTGGATGTTCAGCGCTTCAAAGAAAATAAAGTTAAAAATTAAAAGTGCACATTATTTTGTACTTTAGCAAGTAGTTTTAAAAAAAAGTTTCCAAATTAAGGTTTTAAAAAAATTAATAACAATGCACACCTATAAAATACATTTACATAAAGAAGAACAAGGTGGGTTCACCGTTTCTGTTCCATCATTGCCTGGCTGTATTACTTATGGCGAAAATGTGGAAGAAGCAATTTCTATGGCGAAAGAAGCCATTGAACTCTATTTGGAAGAATTAAAGCAAAGAGGAGAAGTTATTCCTGATGACAACAATGTTTTAGAATATTCATTAATTGTTTAATAATGAATTTGTCACCAAAGCATCTTATAAAAATTTCGGAACAAAATGGATTTTTATTTAAACGGGTAAAAGGATCACACCAACTGTATTACAAATCCACGACAAACAAGACCGTCATCGTTCCTGTTCATGGCAATAAAGATATGAAAAAAAGACTTTTTTAGCGATTCTTAAACAATCTGGCATTGACCCATTAAATTTGTGATAATTCCATTTTTTTATCCATTGTTTTGTTCCTAAAAGCAAGCATATTTAGTTGTTTGAAACCAAAATTTTTATGAAATTCACCCTAATCCTCTGCACCTATATGCGTCCAAAACCCCTGCTGAACTTATTGCAGTCGGTGAAAACGCAAACGTTATACCCCAATGAAATACTCATTGTGGATGCTTCAGTGAACCAAGAAACCAAAGAAATGCTGGAACAACATTCCTTTGAAAATCTGCACTACTTTTTGGTTGCTGAACAAGACAGGGGATTAACCAGACAACGCAATTATGGCATCGAAAGAGTAGGAAAAGAAATGGACATCGTTTGTTTTTTAGATGACGATGTGGTGCTGGAATACGATTATTTTGAACAAATACTTAAAACTTTTAGAGAAAATGAAGGGATTGCTGGAGTTGGAGGTGTTGCCATTAATGAAAATAGGTGGATGGTTAAAAATCCAAAGAGCAATTATAATAAATATAGGTTTTATTTTTTTGAAGAGTATGTATATCCCGAAGGAATTCGAAATGTGCTCCGAAATTATTTGGGCTTACAATCCAATTTAGGGCCGGGAAAAATGCCGGAGTATTCTCATGGGCGAACTTGCGGTTTTCCTTTAAATAACAAAATCTATGAAGTGGATTTGTTAATAGGTATGTCTTTTTCTTTTAGGAGAATTGTATTTGAAAACATTAAATTCTCCACTTATTTTGAGGGCTATGGCTTGTATGAAGATGCTGATTTTTCCTTGCGTGTTGCCAAAACCGGCAAATTGTATATCAATACCGCCGCAAAACTAAGCCACTATCACAATCCTTCCGGCCGCCCCAACCTATACCAATACGGCAACATGGTGGTACGCAACGGCTATTATGTGTGGCGGGTGAAAAATCCAAATCCAACATGTCAAGCCAAATTTAAATGGCACGCCATAACCCTATTGTTAATGGCCATCAGATTTACGAACACCTTCACCACCAACAAACGAAAAGAAGCCTTTACCGAAGCCCTGGGAAGAAAAATGGGTTGGTTAAGCTTGTTTTTTAATGCACCAAAATAAAACGTTATGAAAACAACACAAGATATTTTAGAAACCAACAAAAAGCAAAAGGAGTTTTATAACACCAAAAAGAAAAATTTTGCCACCCGAATTTGGTCGAGTTTGCGTGAAAAGACTTTGAAAAACATCCGCAGAGAAACTGGTATGTTACAGCAGTCCTACGATTTGCACAAAATATGGTTTGGCGACCTGAGGAATAAAAAGGTGTTGGATTTGGGTTGTTTTGCAGGGAATAATTTATCCTTGTATTTGGCAGAAAACGCCAAAGAATATGTGGGTTTGGATTTGAGTGATGTTGCCATTGCACAGCTCAACAAACGATTGGCGCACATTCCAACCGCCAAAGCCCTCGCGATGGATTTTCTATCGGATGCGTTTCAAGAAACCAACTTTGATATTATCTATGCCTATGGCGTCCTGCATCATTTTGAAAATGTGGATGTGTTGATTGCCCGATTGCAAGAAAAGCTCAAACCCGGTGGCATCGTGGTTAGCTATGACCCTTTAGAAACCAGTATTCCATTAAAAATAATGCGCGTCCTGTATCGTCCGTTTCAAAGCGATGCCGAGTGGGAATGGCCTTTTACTAAAAAAACCTATTATGCCTTTGCAAAAGCATTTACCATAGAAGAGCGTCACGGTCTTTTGGGAAGTGCAAAATGGGTGTTTGCTTTGTACTTTTTGCTACTATCGGCAAAGAAAAAGTTAGCTTTAGGAAAAAATGGCATGAAAAAGATTGGAACGAGTCCACCACCTCTGATGCGTAGTTGTTTCGATGCATGCATGTTACCATGCTTATGCAAAAAAAATAAACCTGTTGGGTATCTTTGCAAAACGTATTAATAAAAAATTTGCCTACACAAAACTTAAAACCATCACCATTTTGAAATTTCTGATTATCACCCATGCACCTCATAGTAAGCACCAAAATAGTTGGTATGCTTATGCTCCTTATATTAAGGAAATGCAGTTATGGGAAAAATATGTCGATGCTATCACTATCGTGGCTCCGGTGGAAAAGAAGGTTCCTTCTGCTATTTCCTTAGCATATCGTCATAAAAAATTGCAGGTTAAAGAAGTTCCTGCCATTTCACTTTTGGGGTTTAAAGACGTGGTTAAGACTTTGTTAGTAGTTCCTAAAACGATTTTTCTATTGTTTACCGAAATGCGTCAAGCCGACCATATACATTTACGATGTCCCGGAAACATCGGTTTATTGGGTTGTATAGTACAGATATTTTTTCCGAAGAAGAAAAAAACTGCCAAATATGCAGGAAACTGGGATCCTAATGCAAAACAACCGTGGAGCTATCGTATGCAAAAATGGTTGTTAAGTAATACCTTTTTGACCAAAAACATGAAAGTGTTGGTCTATGGCGACTGGCCACACCAAACAAAAAATATCGTTTCTTTTTTTACTGCTAGTTATACCGAAGCAAAAATACAAAAGGTAAATAAAATTTTTGCAGCTCCATATAAAGCGTTGTTTGTTGGCGGTTTAACCCAAGGGAAGCATCCTTTGTATGCATTGCAGCTTATCCATCGTTTGCAGCAGCAAGGTGTTGCCATTTCTTTAGCTATTTATGGAGAGGGAGAACAACGGGAAGTTTTACAAAAGTATGTAGCAGAAAACAATTTGCAGGCAACCGTTGTTTTACACGGCAACCAAGATGCTGAAGTGGTAGAACAGGCATATAAAGAAAGTCATTTTTTAGTTTTAGCCTCCCACTCAGAAGGTTGGCCGAAGGTGGTGGCTGAGGCGATGTTTTTTGGATGTATTCCACTGGCTACGGCGGTATCTTGTGTGTCTGAAATGCTGGGTCATGGGAAACATGGTATTTTATTGACAATGGATTTCGTTGAGGATGTGGTTACTTTTAAGAATTTGCTAAAAAAAGAAACCAAGATGCTTGAGATGTCGCTAGCGGCGCAACAAAGTGCCCAACGCTATACGCTGGAGTTTTTTGAACAGGAAATAAAAAAAGTATTGTGGTAATAATTTGATGATGACAAAAGAGGAATATATAGATAAGAACCCAGCGGGTTCCAATGTTTATAGCAAAAGAAGAATATATAGGTAGGAACCCAGCGGGTTCCAATGTTTATAGCAAAAGAAAAATATATAGGTAGGAACCCATCGGGTTCCTATGTTTATAGCCAATGTTTATAGCAATAGAAGAATATATAGGTAGGAACCCAGCGGGTTCCAATGTTTATAGCCAATGTTTATAGCAAAAGAAGAATAAATTGAAAGGAACCCAGCGGGTTCCAATGTTTATAGCAATAGAAGAATATATAGGTAGGAACCCAGCGGGTTCCAATGTTTATTGCCAATGTTTAATGAATTGATATTCTGTCCATTCAAATAAATTTTTGTTTTTGTATTTCATTTTGAATTTGTTTTAATTTTAAATAATCATTAGGCTATAAACATTCGACCCCTTTGGGGTCTTGTTTTCATTTTTACCAAATAACAAGGATTGTCTTTAGGATATTACGCTAACTTGGTTACATATTGCATTGATTTTTTTACTTTTACCATACATGAAACTACTGCACATTATCGATTCATTACACGCCGGCGGGGCTGAGCGTATGGCGGTTACTTACGCCAATGCACTTGCACAACACGGGGAAGAAGTGCATTTATGGAGTACCAGAGAAGAAGGCATTTTAAAAGCATCACTTTCTAATAAAGTAGCCTATCGTTTTTTGCGTCGTAAAGGTCGGGTAGGATGGAAGGCTCTGTGGGAAGCAAAAAAGTATATAAAAAAGGAAGGCATCCAACTTATCCATGCACACAGTACCTCCTTCTTTTTTGCAACCCTATTAAAAACACTATGTCCGAAAGTAAAATTGGTATGGCATGACCATTATGGCAATAGCGAATTGTTAGAACATAGAAGCAAGACGGTCCTTAAGGTTTGTTCAAAATATTTTGACGCCATTTTTGTAGTCAATAAGCAATTACAAATTTGGGCAACAGCACATTTATATTGCAAGAGCGTGTATTACATTAAAAATTTTATTGGGCAAAGTGGTAAAAATACACCTTCTACCTTGCAACTAAATGGAGAAGATGGGAAACGCATGGTTTGTTTAGCAAATCTACGAGCACAAAAAAGCCACATCCTTTTGTTAGAAGCGTTTTCAAAGCTTGCTATAAAACATTCGGATTGGAGTTTGCACTTATTGGGTGCGAATTGGCAAGATGCCTATTTTGAAAAAGTAATCAGTTTTATAAAGAAAAATCAATTGGAGCAACAGGTATTTTATTATGGATCCCAACAAAGGATTTCTGGTATTTTGCCACAATGTGAAGTAGGTGTATTGACTTCTACTTCAGAAGGCTTGCCCTTAGCGCTTTTGGAATATGGCATGGCCGGATTGGCTGTAGTCACCACCGATGTAGGGTATTGTAAAGAAGTGGTACATGGCTATGGTAAAGTGGTGCCATCAGAACAAGTAGAAGCTTTGGTAGAAGCAATGCAGTATTATATTACCCATGAAGTGCAACGACAAGCCGATGCAGCAGCTTTTCACAAACACATAAATGCAACCTATACAGAAGATGCAGTTTTGCCGGAAGTTGTTACGATTTATAGGTCTTTAATTGGATAAAATTCCGTTTTTTCTATCAATATTACGCTATGTTTATAACAAAAGAAGGATACATTAAAAGGAACCCAGCGGGTTCCAATGTTTATAGCAAAAGAAGGATACATTAAAAGAACCCAGCAGGTTCCAATGTGTATAGAAAAGAAGAATACATTAAAAAGGAACCCAGTGGGATCCAATGTTTATAACAAAAGAAGGATATATTGAAAGGAACCCAGCGGGTTCCAATGTTTATAGCAAAAGAAGGATACATTAAAAGAACCCAGCAGGTTCCAATGTTTATAGCAAAAGATGGATACATTAAAAGGAACCCAGCGGGTTCCAATGTTTATAGCAAAATAAGAATAGATTGAAAAGGAACCCATCGGGTTCCAATGTTTATAGCAAAATAAGAATATATTGAAAGGAACCCAGCAGGTTCCAAAGTTTATAGCAAAAGAAGCTTATTTAAAAGGAACCCAGCGGGTTCCAATGTTTATAGCAAAAGGAGAATATTTTAAAAGGAACCCAGCGGGTTCCAATGTTTATTGCCGATTTTTGATGTATTGTTATTCTATCCATTCAAATAAATATTCATTTTTATATTCTACATTGAATTTGTTTAACAATTCAATATATTCTTCTTTAAATGTTTTCTTTTTATGATGTTCTTTCTGATTCATGATATAC
>Ga0210024_1000686_pt1 | contig 30805 bp, 24 predicted proteins | sample CryGeymeta201525_FD_183988 | JGI IMG/M metagenome (GOLD analysis project Ga0210024, IMG submission 183988) | Groundwater microbial communities from Crystal Geyser aquifers in Utah, USA - Crystal Geyser metaG 2015-25 (SPAdes) (version 2) | ecosystem: Environmental > Aquatic > Deep subsurface >...
AAGGTCGACCTGGCCGCCCAGCAGGTCGGCGTGACAGGTGGTGGCGAGACCCTGCATTTCAATTTTGACATCAGCCCCTTCGATAAAGCCTTGGTCGAAGCAGGCGGTTGGGTCGAATTCGCCGACGCGCGTTATTGACCCGTCTCGAAAAAAAGCTGAGCGCTGAATGTCGAATCTCATCAAGGCCTCCATCGCGGAGGCCTTTTTGGGTTGTGCGCCCGGCAGGGCGAGTGGTGCGCGAACACCATCCCGCAGACTGAGACAGCTCGGCTATCAAGGCGAGTTAAAGTCATAAAAATGAACCCATGGCGCAATGCGGCCAGCAATCTGGCCCACGCTTCCCAGCACTTAATCTCAGGGAAGAGGGTCTCTTTGCAATGGAAGCAGTACAAACCGGGTACCTGCCTCAGAATTATTGAAGAGAAGAATAGGCATGAGCCGTATACGATGACCGTACGTACAGTTTTGCGTACTTATGACCCTCGGCGAGGTGGAGCGCATGAGAAGGGTTCTTCACAAAAACTGATGGTCTATAAAAGGGCGAGCGGATCAATACTGAACCGCCCGCCCTTTATCAACCCTTCGTTAACCGGATTGATTTACTTGAGTTTGACGACTGTGCCCTTCAATGAGACGTTTGCCGTAACCGCACCAGAAATGCAGTTGAATTTTTCGGCACTCTCATAAACCTTGTTTTTAGTATTAGTATTAGAATAAATATCAATCACTGCATTGCCACCCTCACGAACCGCGCGCTCTTGCAGGGCGATAATGGCCGACAAAAATGCCATCTGGCAGGCAATATCCTTGGACTTGCCAAAAGCATTGCTGCGCTTGTTCGACTGAAATTCACCGTATTTCTGCGCTACCCCTGGGTTTTTCTGGCCTTTCATGAACAGCTTGATCTCCGCGTTGAGCTTGCCCTTGTCCAGCCCGGAACTGTAGGCCTCCGTCGCCGACAGTTCTAACCAAATTGATGGCTTTAGCAGCGTTTGGAGAACCGTTTCTTTTCTTGCACGTGAAATCAAGCTATGGTTTAATCAGGACAGTTCCTCCTTTTCGTTAAATTGGAGGTGAAGGTGTCGCTAGACGTCTGTGATGGAGTGGGAACTTGTCAACGGACTTTAATAATATTAGGCCGTCAAGCACATATAATTTGTGGGCTTGGCGGCTTTTTTTGTTCAGAAGTCATTATCAGAAGAAAAAATGAAACCGTTAATTCTCCTGCACTTTATTACACAAATGGGGGTATTTTTGCGTCTATGATCGAAGAGCACTTGACGCCGCATATACCTGGCTTCGAACTAACATCAGAACTTGGTAGAGGAGGGATGGCAACGGTTTATTTAGCCGTTTCTTCTGAAACACGTCAAAAGGTCGCTATAAAAATTTTGCATCCGACACTTGCTGCGGACACAGGGTTGGTGCAAAGGTTTTTGGATGAGGGGCGTATTCAAGCTGGGCTAAATCATCCACAGATACTTAAAGTACTAACCATGGATCGCCTTGCCGATGGGCGCCCCTACATGGTCATGGAATACCTACAAGGGGAAACGCTTCAAAAATTTTTTCAGCGCGGCCCATTAAATCCACAGATCTTATTAACAACAATTGAACCTGTTTTCGTTGCTCTCGAATATCTTCACCAAAAAGGCTATGTGCATCGTGACGTGAAGCCGGAAAATATTTTTTTGTGCCGAGAACGCGGAGCCGTACTCATGGATTTTGGTATCGTTCGTGAACTTTGTCGCGAAACTCGTATGACAGAGGTTGGTAAGGCGTTAGGAACCCCTCAATATATGAGTCCAGAACAGGTACGTGGAGAAAGGGTTGATCAACGCACAGACATATATGCACTTGGAATCATTATTTACGAGGGGCTGATCGGGAAGGTTCCGTTTGATGGAAGCGACTCTTTTGCCGTAGGGATCAAGCATATTCAAGAAGAACTACCGGCACTTCCACCAAGTTTGGCAAATTTCCAGACTCTCCTATCGGGGGCGCTGCAAAAGAAAACGCAAAAAAGGTTTTCAGGTGTCGCTGAGTTGCGGGAAAGCTTCCTTTTCTGTATCCGTCTGCTTGGCGAAACTCAAAAAACCCAGATTTTTTCGTCTGACGAAACTCTCAAACCAAAACATTGGCACTCGAAGTTTTATTGGCTGTTAATGGGGACGCTACTGGCTGCTGGTTTTGCCGCCTTGTTTGTTTTTGTTTTGCCAATTTTTAAAAAGTCAAAAGTTATTACGGGTGGTGGGGCCTCTGCCCCGACCCTGGTCAAAGATCATTTGAGAGGCGATGCCGATTCGACTTTGTTTCCAATATCGCCAGAAACGAAAACCGAATCAGGCACACAGCAGACAAAGACAGATGAACCACGCTCAGATGCGCTTGATTCTCAAATAATCATGGATCCTATAACACCTGAATCGACAATAAATCGGTCTGATTCGCAGCAGATAGAAACCGTTGAGCCAGACCCAAAAAAGCCCGCTCCAAAGGCTTTGTCCGACGTTGAAGAAATTGCGCAGATGCAAGAGTGGCTCCCCTCAGATCCAGGGAGGGCAACATTGTACTGCCAGAAGCAGTTGTCGAACGGGGGGCCGCCAGCCGTGTCGATGAACCTGCGGGATATCTGCGATCAGCATTTTTCCGATATGGTTCTTCAGGCTGTTAACGCAGGACGTTTTGTTGGTGATGGTGATAGCGCACGGCATTTCGTCCATGACTGGCTTCCGCTGCATGGAGACGATATCCTTTTAGAGAGAACCATCCTTGATGTTTTGAAGCCGCTTATTGCCCGCGTGGATCTAGCATTGGGTAAACGTGAACTCGTTGCCGCACGTCGCTCCTTGGAAATTGCAACAGAATTTGTCCAAGTTTGGCCAGAGAGAAAAGAGCTTTTGGCTAAGCGTAGCGGCCTTGACTTGCAAATTAGCCGGATCGTTGATTTAGAAAAAGAACCGGAGCGTCAACGTAAACAGCGTGAGCAAGCAGATAAACAGATTCACGATTTGATCGTACGCAGCAAAGAGCTCATATCTCAGCAGCTTTTTGATGAGGCCGCTTCTGTCTTGGATCAGGCTCCGATTTTGGGTGTTGCCCCTGACAGAGTTGAGACTTTACGCAGGGCATTGAGTGAGGCCCGCCAAAAGAAACGCGACGATGAGGAATCGGAACGCCGTGCCTCTTTGTTGGCGTTGGCTGTTCAGATAGCCCAATCTATTGCAAATTCTGACAAATTGCAGGCAATCCGATTGCTCGAAAAAGCCGCATCACTAGGTGCCACAGATAGTCAGTTGAGTCTTTTGCGTCTAAAAGTTGAGAAGTTGATAGTTGTGGGCGAGGCGTTTCGCGAACCTCTGCGTTCTGGAGGTTGGGGGCCAGAGATGATTGCCTTGCCTGCTGGTAATTTTAGGATGGGGGATTTACAAGGTATGGGGCATGATAACGAGCAACCCGTACATCAAGTACAGTTGTCGATCCCTTTTGGCATTGGTCGCTACGAGGTTACCTTTGATGATTTTGACCGTTTTTGCCGCTCAACCGGACGGTCGTTTTTACCCGATCAGGGCTGGGGAAGAGGTAGGCGTCCAGTGGTTGATGTTTCCTGGCGCGATGCTGTTGAGTATGCACGTTGGTTAAGTGAGCAGACCGGGGCAAATTATCGGCTACCGTCGGAAAGCGAGTGGGAATATGCTGCCCGCGGGGGCACCTCAGACGCATTCTGGTGGGGAGAGCATCTTGGCAGTGGTCGGGCGAACTGCAGCGATTGCGGCAGTCGTTGGAGCGCCAGAAGCTCCGCTCCTGTCGGTTCTTTTGCTGCCAATGGTTTCGGTCTTTACGATACGGCAGGGAATGTTTGGGAATGGTGTCAAGATGACTACTACGATTCCTATCAGGGTGCACCGGTTGGTGGACAAGCCCGCCAAAATGAGAGTAACACCAAGGTGATTCGTGGTGGAAGTTGGGACTATGCAGGGGATAGCTTGCGTTCTTCCGCCCGTCCACATTTTGGTCCTCAGGATCGCTATCTGTTGATCGGATTTCGGGTTGCCCGCGATCTTTAACGAATATTAAGTGGTGTTCTGCTTTTTTAACAAGGGCTTGCGGCTAGCCCTATTCTGGCCTCCAAAAGAAAGGAGGAATATTGGGGGAAATAAGCTCAGGAGGAAAAAGGACTAGAGTAAATTTTGTTATCACAGATATTTATACGTTCAGGAGATTTCTATGATGAAAAAAATGTTTTTGGTAGTTGTTGCAGGGCTTGTCCTTGCCATCGGGGGGTGTGCGACCATGCCCCAACAGGAAAAAGCGACGGTTATGGAGGAAGTGCCCAAGGTCAGCAAAACCATGGCACAGCAGAATGAGGGTAGAGTGCTTAAGCGCAAGGTTGCGGTTGCCCGCTTTACCAACGAAACGAAGTACGGACAGAGCTTTTTTACCGACAAAGACAATGATCGCATCGGCAAGCAGGCAATGGATATCCTCTCGGCCAAACTTGCCGAAACCAATAAATTCATTTTGCTCGAACGGGCCGATATTGAAAAAATTAACAAAGAACTTGCCATGGGTGGCAATGGGAAACTCGACATTCCATCCGATTATTTGATCCTAGGTTCAGTATCTGAATTCGGTCGCAAAACAACAAGCGACGTTGGCGTCTTCAGCCGGACCAAAAAACAAGGAGCTTACGCCAAAGTCAATGTCCGCTTGGTCGATGTCAACACCGGACAAGTTATTTATGCTGAAGAAGGTTCCGGCGAGGCATATGCCGAAGCTGGTACAGTTATGGGCATTGGCGGGCGTGCCGGGTATGACTCGACCCTGAATGACAAAGCAATCTCGGCAGCTATCTCCAAAATGGTCAGTAATATTATAGAAAATCTGCTAGATAAGCCTTGGCGGTCCTATGTTCTTTCGTCAGATAACGGTTCTTATATTATTTCAGGGGGCCGCTTGCAGGGGATCATGACTGGAGATAATTTCACTGTTTTCCAAAAAGGCAAGACCGTGATCAACCCGCAAACCAACATGCCGATCGAATTGCCCGGCAAGCAAATTGCCACCTTGGAGGTGACGGCAACCCTTGAAGGTGATGCCAACAGTGAAGTTTCTATCTGCACATTGGTCGACGGCTCGCTGCCCGCTACAGATTTCAGCCAATTCTATATTCAGGTGAAGAAAGACTAGGAGGAAAAAATGCTGAGAATTCCACTGATGTTGCTTCTTTTGTTATTAAGTGCCTGCGGTGGCTATCAGGCGACCACTGTACAAAAAGACGAAGTGAGTTATGTAAAATTTGTCGGAGACTGGAAAGGTGTAGAAGTGCACATCGACAATCTTGAACCGATTCAGCTTGCCGATCAAAATAAGTATGGTTTGGCTCCAGGGAAACATTCAATTAAAGTTTTCCGTGGTGAGCGTTTGCTGTTGAATAGAGTCTTGTTTATTAGCGACCAAGAGGTCAGAGAGGTCAGAATACCATGAAGAAATTTGCTTTATTAGTTGCCGCCAGTAGTTTGTTAACCTTTGGTTGTGCGCCTCAGTCTCAACAAAAACCCATGTATTATTGGAATGATTATTCGCACAGCCTTTACAATTTAAAAAAAGAGCCAACTGAAGAGACCACGCAGACTCACCTTGCGACTCTAAATAAAATTATCGAAGATTCCAACACCAACACGACTCGCGTACCGCCGGGAATTTATGCCGAACTCGGCTACTTTCTAATGAATAAAGGGCAAAGTCAAGAGGCCGTAAAATATTTCAATTTGGAGAAAGAGACCTACCCTGAATCCGGTGTTTTGATGGCCCGGCTTATTGATGCAGCATCATCAAATAAAAATTGAATACAGGAGAATAGCTCATGAAAAGTTTAAAACAGTTTGTTCTGATGGCTACCATGTTTGCACTCAGTGCTTGCGGGCCGAAGTTTGTTTCTAAACAAGAGGCTTATCCTCTTATGTATGAGGAAAAACCCCTGTCCTTGGTCGTGCTACCGCCCATAAATCAGTCGACAGCCGCTGAAGCGAGAGACTATTACAGCACCACTATTGCCGAGCCTCTCGCTCTGCGTGGCTATTATGTGTTCCCCCTCGAAGTTGTCACCGCCATGCTTGAGCACGAAGGTGTGTACGATTCCGAAAGTATTCTTAACTTCCCCCCCCAGAAACTAAAAGAATATTTTGGTGCTGACGCAGCGATGTTTATTGTTATCTCGAAATGGGACACGTCCTATTACGTTATTGGCGGAAAAGTCAAAGTTTCTATTGCCTACATGGTCAAATCGACAACCTCTGGGGAAACGATTTGGAAATACAATGACACTCTTGAAGTAGACACCTCTGGTGAGAACAGAGGAGGCGGTTTGGCCGGGCTGGTGCTCGCGGCAGTAGAGACAGCGGTTAAGACAGCGATGACTGATTATGTACCCATTGCCCAACGCTTAAACAACCAGGTTCTTCAAAGTATTCCGCTGGGGAAATATCACACACTCCATGGGCAAGACATGGCCTACATGGTTGTACCTGAAAACCAGATCAAACCTGAAGAATAGCAAAAATGTGGGTGGGCAGCATCTTCTGCCCACCCACATTCCCGGCGAGCCTCCCAGGGGTATGGCTCTTTTTTGTTGAACTGAAATAGTAATATGTTGCTATTCCTTGACGCCTGTGCTATTTCAACTTTCATTATGATCACTAAACGCAGCATCATCATCGACGGTAGCGTGACTTCCATCAGCATGGAGCCGATTTTCTGGCAGGAAATCGATCTGCGTGCCGAATGTCAGGGGGTTCCCTGGCAGGATTACATGCGCCGGTTGATTAAAACCCTGCCCGAAGTCGCCAACCGCTCAAGCGCCATTCGTCAGCAACTGGTGCAACTGCTGCAGGACGAAGGCGGTCGGCAGGGGCGGCAGCGGTTGCAGGCGCTGTGGCAAATAAACCGCGACGATACTTGCCAAAACCTGAAAACCCTGGGTGTGCGGCTGTTTGCCGGGCGCTCGGCGGTCAATCAGCTGGTGTTGGATGATACCCAGGTTTCACGACGACATGCGCTGCTGGTTTATGATGGCGAAGCCTGGTGGGCCATTGATCTCCACAGCAAAAATGGTGTGTGGGCAAACGATAGTCGCCGCGAATTGGTGCGGCTTGTGCCGGGGGAAACCATTACCCTAGGGGAATCTCATCTCACCTTGCTGCAAACCACTAACAGTTGACAGGTCGCGCCTGGGGGCCTGACCCCTGTGCGTCACCGACCGGGTCATCATTCATCCATGGTTAGAAGGAGGGAATCAACCGTGTTGACATCTGCTCAGGCGACCGACGACGGTCGCACCCGTGATCATAACGAAGATTATTATGTCGCCCGCCCTGATCTGGGTCTTTGGCTGGTGGCCGACGGCATGGGCGGGCACGCCGCCGGAGAGGTCGCCAGTACCATTGCCGGTGAGGTGGTTCCCGTCCAGATCGCCGCCGGGGCCGATCTGGTCACAGCGGTTGAAGCCGCGCACCAGGCCATTCTGGCAGCCGGGCAAAAGGGCCGTGGCAGCGTCGGCATGGGGTGTACCCTGGTTGCCCTGCTCTGCCGGGGGCTCAGTTACGAAATTGCCTGGGTCGGCGACAGCCGGGCTTATCTCTGGAACGGCCAAAGCCTGCGGCAACTGACCCGCGATCATTCCTATGTTCAGCAACTGATTGATGCCGGAGTTCTCACCCCCGACGAAGCCCGAAAACACCCGCAACGCAGTGTCATCAGTCAGGCTCTGGGTGTCGACGAGCACAGCGGCATTCGGGTCGATACGCTCAGCGGGCGTTGGAACGCTGACGAACAACTGCTGTTGTGCAGCGATGGCCTAAGCGGTGAAGTCGACGATGTCGAACTGGCGCAACTGCTCGCCGCCGGCGGCACCGAGCAAGACAAAGTTCAAGCCCTGCTGGCCGCCGCCAACCACAATGGCGGCTCTGATAATATTACCCTGGTGCTGGTTTCGGCACCGCCAGAGGCAACCCAGGCTGCCGCCAAAGGCGGAACCCGACCATTTGACGCGGCGGCCCTCAACCAGAGCCTGACTCACAAGTCGGGCCGTAACTGGGCCATTTGGCTCATCGTCACCCTGCTGTTGGGCTTTGCCCTGTGGTCAGGCTGGCAAAACAACAACCCCGCACCCTCCGTCACCCCCGGCGGTGGCGGCAGGGCGCAGATTTCGACACCTGTGCCCACCGGCGAAAAGACCGCCCCTGACGGCAACCCAGGCGCGCCAACCCCAAGCCCCAATCTGCCGCTCCTCGCAGCGCCCGGCCATTTGTCTGCCCCGCTGCCGGAACAGACAAGCTCCAGTCCACGACTTGACCAGCCACACCCCGAACCCGATTCGCCCCTGAAATCGACCCTTGACGATAAGCCCTGAAAAAAACTGAGCACCGCTGGCGCAAAAGGAAGCTTTTTATGATGATCGGACAAACTCTTGGTCAATACCTTATTCTCAGCAAACTCGGCTCCGGCGGCATGGCCGATGTTTATCTGGCCGAAGACACCCGCCTGGGGCGCCGGGTGGCCCTTAAGCTGCTGCCGCCCGAATTTGCCCGCGATAGCGAACGGGTTATGCGTTTTGAAAAAGAAGTTCGTGCCGCCGCGCAGTTGCAACACCCCCATATCATCACCCTGTTCGAAGTTGGACAGGACCAGGGCTATCACTATTACACCATGGCGTTGCTGGAAGGGGGCGATCTCAAGGCCCGCATGAGCGCGGGCCTTGCGCCGCGTCAGGCCCTTGAACTGATGCGGCAGATGGCCCTTGCCCTTGGCTATGCTCACAGCAAGGGTTTTGTGCATCGCGATATCAAACCCGAAAATATTTTGTTCGATGATGAAGGGCGCGCACTGCTCACCGATCTCGGCATTGCCAAAGCGGTTGGTTCGGGAACGAAAATGACCGGCACCGGCATGAGCATCGGTACGCCCCATTACATGAGCCCCGAACAGGCAAGGGGGCAAGAGGTCGACGGGCGCAGCGATCTTTACAGCCTGGGGGTGGTATTTTACGAAATGCTCAGCGGAGCTGTCCCCTTCGATGCGCAGGACAGTTTCGCCATTGCCTACAAACACATCAACGACCCAACCCCCCAGCTACCCAAACCTGTCGCCAAGCTGCAGCCCCTGCTCGATCAGCTGCTGGCCAAAGACCCGGGCCGGCGCTATGCCAATGCCGCCGAACTGGTCACCGCCATTGATCAGGCCTTAGCCGGTCAGTTGCCGGCCGCCGCCAAAGCGGCCCACACCCAAGTCATCAAACTCGCCGCTGCCCCCGCCGCAGCGAAAAAGGGCAGCGCCCTGAAATGGGCGATGGGCGGTGCGCTCTTGGCGGTGCTGTTGGTGGGTGGCGTTCTGCTGACCAATGGCAGCACAAAACCACGCGCCGCCCTGGGCGGCAGCGGCGGCAGTCTGCCAGGGGCGCAGACGCAAATCCCCCTGGCACCCCCTTTGTCAAAAGGGGAAACTCAAATGCCTTTGACCAGCCTCGCCAAAGGCGATGCCATATTACAAGTCACCAGCGACCCAGTCGGTGCCAGCGTCACGCTGAACGGCATCGCCATCGGCACCACGCCCTTGACCCGCAGCGATCTGCCCGCCGGACAGCACGAGCTGAGTTTGCAGCTGCCATACCATCAGGATCATAAGCAAACCCTGCAACTCGAATCCGCCAAGGTGCAGAAACACCAGATCGCTCTCAAGCGTGGCAGGGGCGACATCACCGTCCTCACGACCCCCGGCGGCGCAACTGTCAGCCTCGACGGCAAAACCCAAAAAGACAAAACCCCCCTCACCCTCAGCGATATCCCCGCCGGCCCCCACAGCGTCAAGGTGCATCTCGACACTTACTACGATCAGGACGAAAGCGTCGAAGTCCAGCATCAGCAGACCAGCAAACTGGAATTGACTCTAAAAGGTGGTCATTTAGTCAAATACCAGGGGGATTGGCTGGAACCCGAAGAAGCGCAGCAGCGTAAGGCCGAAGCCGAACGTAAAGCCGCCGCCCAAGCTGCCAAAGCCGAGGCGGAGAAGCGCAATCGATTTGAAAGCTTGCTGAGTGCCGGCAAACACGCCATCGACCGGCAGGAACGCGATGTCGCCCTGGATAAGCTGCAAGCGGCCCAAACCCTGTACCCCGGCGACAGCCTTCTGCGCAATCTTCTGGCCCAGGCCCAAGCCATTCGCCCGAAAGCCTACACCGACCCTGTCACCGGCATGGAATTCGTGCTGGTGGAAGGGGGGTGTTTACAGATGGGCTCGAACAGTGGTGGAAATGACGAAAAACCGCTGCACGAGGTTTGTGTGGATGATTTTTACATCGGCAAATATGAAGTGACCCAGGATCAGTACCAAACGATCACCGGCACCAACCCGTCAAATTTCAAGGGAAATACTCGTCCGGTCGAGCAAGTCAGTTGGGACGACGCCCAGTCCTACATTCGACAGCTCAACAGCCGCAGCGGCAAAAGCTACCGTCTGCCGACCGAAGCGCAGTGGGAATACGCCGCGCGCAGCGGCGGGCGTGACGAGACCTACGCCGGCGGCAACAACCTTGATGCCGTTGCCTGGTACGGCAGCAACAGCGGCAGCCAGACCCACCCGGTGGGGCAGAAGCAGGCCAACGGGTTAGGGTTGTATGACATGAGCGGCAATGTCTGGGAGTGGTGTCAGGACTGGTACGGCAGTGGCTACTACGGTCAAAGCGCACGCACGAATCCACAAGGGCCTGGCTCGGGCTCGAGCCGCGTGAATCGCGGCGGCAGCTGGATCGACAACGCCGGGTTCGCGCGGGCGGCGTATCGTTACGGGGACACGCCGGGCCTTCGCGGCCTCAACCTGGGGTTCCGGCTGGTTCTCCCCTAGAGGCAAGCCGTGCGGAAGCGCCACTGGAGGTGTCGCGGGGAAAGCGTGGCGGAGCCCGCCCCGCGAACACCGTAAGGGTGCTGGAGCATGTTTTTATCATGCAGTCCACCGCGTCAGCGGTGCAAAGTGAACCCGAGAAAATACGAGGGCAGTTTGTATGCAATACCAGTTTTTCCGTATACCGGCAGTAACGCCGGGTGATGCGGCGGAAGAATTCAACCGCTTCCTTCGCAGCAACCGAGTCCTCAACGTCAATCGAGAATTTGTTGTTCAGGGGGAGAATTCCTACTGGGCTCTGGCGGTGGAATATCTGTCTGGAGAGTCTGCCCCTCAAGCGGAAAAGAAGCCCCGCCCGCGCAACCGGGTGGATTATCGTGAACTCTTGAAGCCTGAAGATTTTGCCCTGTTTGCGAAACTGCGTGAATGGCGCAAAGAGACGGGCGAAAACGAAGCGGTACCGCTTTACACCATCTTTACCAACGAGCAGTTGGCAAGCATGGCCCAACAGCGGGTCAGCAGTCGCAATCAGTTGGCAGAAATTGACGGCATCGGCAAGGGGCGGCTTGACAAGTACGCCGCAGCGGTTTTGAAAATTATTGCGGGGGTATTTGATGAAACGGGTGGGGCAGCTTTATCTGCAGATTGCTGAACCGGACAATCTGCGGCTGGCGTTTCACAAGGCCTGTCGCGGCAAGAACGACCGCCGCGAGGTGGTGCGGTACCGGCAGCGGCTGGCGGAAAATCTGATCCTGCTGCGACAGCAATTGCTCGATGACTCGCTCAGCGTTGGTGATTACCGTTTTTTTGAGGTTTTCGATCCGAAACAGCGTCAGATCTGCGCAGCGGCTTTTAAAGAGCGGGTCTTGCATCATGCGATTATGAACGTTTGTGATCCGGTGCTTGATCGCTATGCGATTTATGATTCTTACGCCTGTCGTCTTGGCAAGGGGCAGCGTAAAGCCGTGAGCAGGGCGCAAGAATTTGCGCGTTGCAATCCCTGGTATCTGAAGCTGGATATCCGCAAGTATTTTGACAGTATCGATCATGCAATTCTATGCACTATGTTGCAGCGCAGGATCAAGGATCGACGGCTGCTGGGGTTGTTTGAAAAGATCCTCGCCAGCTACAGCACTGTACCGGGTAAAGGCTTGCCGATCGGCAACCTGGTGTCGCAGCACCTGGCTAATTTTTACCTGGCGTGTCTCGATCACTGGCTGAAGGATGATCTGGGTGTTCACGGTTATCTGCGTTACATGGATGACTTTTTGCTGTTTGGCAAATCCCGACCGGAAATGAATGAAAAACTGGCGCAGATCAAACGGTTTCTGACGACAGAGTTGCAGCTGGCGCTGAAAGACAATATCCAACTGAACCGTTGCTGTCTGGGGATTCCTTTTCTCGGCTTTCGGATAGAGCCGGGGCGTATCCGGCTTTCCAGACGGAGCGGGCAGAGATTTCGTGATAAGTTGCAGCAGTATGAAGCCCGTTATCTTGACGGCAGTTGGAACCAGCAACAACTGGTCAGTCATGTGCAACCATTGGTCGAGTTTACTCGCTTTGCCGATAGCAGTGGGCTGCGCGGGCAGATTATTAAAGCCTATGGGGTAGCGCTCTAAAGGGCTCGAACCGCGTGAATCGCGGCGGCAGCTGGAACAACAACGCCAGGAACGCGCGGGCGGCGAATCGTAACAGGAACACGCCGGGCAATCGCAACAACAACCTGGGGTTCCGGCTGGTTCTCCCCACAGCTCAGCGGGCCGGTGGATACCGCCCCCTGAACCGAGCGCTATCCCGTCCCTGAATCTTCAGGGCGAAAACGGCAGGACCGCCCGGCGGCTGGTAGGGACGATGGATGTCGTCACCGACGGTGGCCGGGCGGGATTAAATCGTAGGGGCGCATCGCATGCGCCCGATTTTGGGCCAGCGTGAAACAACCAGGGCGCACGTCGGTGCGCCCCAACGGGTGGGTCGGTGCGCCCCAACGATGTTCTTCCCGACGTTGAGGGATTCAATGATTTACAACCCGGACATCCATCACCGCCGGTCGATCCGTTTGCGGGATTTTGATTATTCCCGCGCCGGGGCGTATTTCGTGACCCTTTGCGCCCAGGGGCGTGAATGCGTTTTCGGGGACCTGGTCGACGGGGTGGTGTGGTTGAATGATTGGGGGCGGATGGTCGATGAAACATGGCGCGCAATTGCGCACCATGTTTCCGGCGTCGAATTGGATGAATTCATCATTATGCCGAATCATGTTCATGGAATCATCGTGATGCCCGATGCCGTAGGGGCGCGATTCATCGCGCCCAAATCCGGCGATCCCAAAACCGTAGGGGCGCGATTCATCGCGCCCGATCACGGGAACACGCCCGATCACGGGAACACGCCCGATCACGGCATCGCGCCCGATCACGGCATCGCGCCCGATCACGGCATCGCGCCCGATCACGGGAACGCGCCCGATTTCGGCATCGCGCAACAACGGGGCAAAAATCAGGGCGCGATGAATCGCGCCCCTACGGTTGGTGAAATTGTCAGGGCGTTCAAGGCGCGTTGCACCCATGCCATCAACCATTGCCGCCACACCCCCGGCGCACCGGTGTGGCAACGCAATTATTACGAACGGGTGATCCGCGACGAACGCGAATTGTTGAACATCCGGCAATATATAAACGACAACCCGGCCAAATGGGCCGATGACGAAAATCACCCGGCCCGGCATACCCACCCGTAGGGGCGCGATTCATCGCGCCCGATTTCGGGAATGCGCCCGATTTTGGGCCAGCGTGAAACAACCAGGGCGCACGTCGGTGCGCCCCAACGGGTGGGGTGATGCGTCCCAACAATGGGGCACGGCATGCCGTGCCCCTGGGGAATTGTGGGGACTTTATAAACCATGTGCCAGCGGCTTTGCCGTCGTGTTTCAATAAAAGCGGTTTTACACCAATTACAAGGAGGATAAATCATGCTGCAACTTAGGTTTAAACAAGACGGGCCGCCTGCGGTCGACCTGAATCAGCCACGCATTAGCATCGGTCGTGACAAAACCAACCAGGTCATTTTGGAAACCGGCGCTATTTCAGGTTTTCACGCCGAAATTCAGGTCGACGACGGCAAAGTCTATCTGGTCGATCTGGGCAGCACCAATGGCACCTTTGTCAACGGCAAGCCTGTCAGTGGTCGTCAGTTGTTACAGGTTTGGGATTCGCTGCGTTTTGAAAAAATTGAAGCCGAAATTGTTGATACCGAAAAACGCCGCCCGACCATGGTCAGCAAAGCGGTGACCGACGCTGATCTGGCCCGCGCTGCTACCGGCGCGACCCAGGTGCGACCGGCGGTCGGCGGCTGGGCGCTGGTCGGCAAAAGCGGCCCCTTGGCGGGACGCAGTTTTGCGTTAACAGCCAAACTGGTTGTTGGCCGCGACCAGGGGGTCGAAGTGAAAATAGACGATCCGTCGGTGTCTCGCCGCCATGCCGAGCTGGTGCTGAGCGGCAGCGGGGTTAGCATCAAAGATCTCGGCAGTGCCAACGGCACCTTTGTCAACGGCAAAAAAGTCACGCAGGCGGCGGTGCAGGCCGGCGATGAGCTGGCCTTCGATAAAATGATTTTCCGCCTTGAAGGGCCGGTTAAGGCAGCGGCACAAACAGTGGTCAGACCCGCCGTCGGCGGTGCGGCGGCAACGGTTACCGGCCCGGCGCCGGCCGCCGGTGGCACCCTGGTCACCCCGGCTGTCGGCAGCGCTCTGCTGAAAGATGCCAAAGGCAAAACCTATCCCCTTGCGGGCACGGTGGTGACCATCGGTCGCACCGCCGAAAACACCATCTGCCTGGATGATGACACAGTTTCAAGCCGTCATGCCCAGTTGAGCGTCGACAAAGGCAGCTGGGTGCTGGAAGACCTGGGGGCCACCAATGGCACCTTTATTAATGGACAAAAAATAACCCGACAGCCCCTTAAAAACGCCGACAGCCTGCGCTTTGGCAAAGTTGAGCTGAGTTTTACCGACAGCCCGGCGGCAAATTCGGCCACGCGCGTGACCGAGGCGGTCAGCGATGTCACCCGCACCTCGGTTCATCAGACCCCCAAAAAAGGCTTGCCCGCCTGGGCTTACGGACTGATCGGCTTTTTAATCGTTGGTGCCGGGCTGGGCATTTTTCTGCAAACAAAGGGCACCAGCTCGCCGGTGATCGATGCCAAATTGCAGGGAGGTAAAGCCTGGGTGCAGCAGCTAAGTGCCGGGCGTACCACGCCGACCACGCCGGTGTTGGCCGATATCAATGGCGACAAATTTCTTGATGTGATTGTGGCCGATGCCGGTGGCTATGTGCTGGCCATGGACGGTGCCGAAGGCAAGAAGATTTTCGAAGCAGAAGCCGCCGATCGCATTCTGGCGCCGCCGGTGGCAGGCGATCTTTCCGGTGACGGGGTGGACGATCTGGTGGTTGCCAGCAACTCGGGGCTGGTTGTGGCCTTGAACGGCAGTGGCCAGACCCTGTGGAAATCTGAGGGCAATCTTGCACTGGGGGCCATTATTAATCGCCCGGCTCTGGCGAGCCTCAACGACGATAAAATTCCCGATGTGATCGTGCCGACCAGCAATCGCGGCCTGGTGGCGCTGGATGGTGCGCGTGGCTGGAAAATCTGGGACACCGCCGATATGACCCTGGGCAAACTGATCACTTCGCCCCTGGTCGCCGATGTCAACGGTGATGGCCTGCAAGATTTTGTCGCGGTTTCCGATCAGGGTCAGGTGTTGGCGGTCACCTCGCAAAACGGCAAGGTCTGGCAGCTTTGGCAGGCCATGGTGCCGAAAATTTACTATGCGTCCCCGGCGATGATCAAAGCCGGCGACAAGCTGCTGGTGGTGGTCGCCACCGACGCCGGCGGGATTATTGCCCTGAACGCGGACACGGGCCGCCCCTTCTGGAGCGCCGCCGTCAACAAACGCTTTTTTGCCAGCCCGGTGACCAGTGACGCCAACGGCGACGGCGTAGCTGATCTGGTGCTGGCCGCCGCCAATGGCGATATTCATGTGCTTGACGGTCTCAGCGGCGATGAAATCTGGAGCATGGCCCTGGGGACACCGATTCAGGCGACCCCGGCGCTTTTCGACGCCAACAATGATGGACTGCGCGATCTGATTCTGCTCGACACCTCAGGCCATATTCAGATCGTCGATATGGCACGCGGACGGGTGATTTTGCCCCTGGACGTCATTGGCGCCGATGCCTTTGTCGCGTCTCCCTTGTTGGGCGATGTGAACAATGATGGCCTGCTCGAAGTGGTGACCGCCAGCCAGAATGGCCAGATAGCAGCCTATGGTCTGAACCGGACAACGTCAAAATCTCAGGCTCTGTGGCCCATGTTTCTGGGCAACAACCGCCATGGTCTGGAATAACCCAGGGAGGGGACAATGAGACATTTACTCACAAGTTTACTGCTGGCGCTGGTGGTTAGCCTGACGGCCTGCGCGCCGCCTTTGTCGTTGGTGCATGTGCGCACCGACCCGCCGGGGGGCAAGGTGCGCATCGACGAAACCGGTGCCCTGCTCGAAGATGGCGCTCAAATTGGCCTTGAGCGCGGAACCTATCACTTCAGCCCCGCTGATATGCCTGTCGGCCCCGACAGTGTGACCCTGGCGGTCAACGGCAGCGATGAGGCCCATGTGCTGGTGCCCACCCAGCGTGAAATTCTGCCGGGACGGTTTAACCTTCGTACCCAGCCCCCCGGTGGCTCGGTGCTGGTGCTGGAAACACAGCGCACCGTTGCCGACGGCGAACAGCTGACCCTGGCCCCCGGTCGCTATCGCTTGCAACCCGCCCTTAAAGGCTATCGCCCGGCAGAGGTTGTGATTGATGTGCTGGCCAATCGCGAAGAAGAGCTGTTTATTGATCTGGGCACCGGTTATGCGCAGCTGACATTGACCACCAGCCCCCCTGGTGCAAACCTGCTGGTCGATGGTCAGGCCCGTGGCGTAACCCCGATTGAATTGGAGCTTGAGAGTGGCACCCACCAAATCGACCTTGAGCTCAACGGCTTTCTTCCCCATCGCCGGCAGCTTAAGTTAGCTGCCGGGGTTGAGCAGACCCTTGACATCAGCTTGCAGCCCGAGCCGACCAGCGCTTTGGTCCACATGACCACTAACCCGCCCGGCGGTCAGGTTTTTCTGGCCAACCGTCCCATGGGACAAGGCAAGGTGAATCTGGGGCGTTTACCCTTTGGCACCTATTCTGTGCGCGGGGTCAAAACGCTCAATGACCTTCAACGTCTGGTCGGTGAAATGTCTTTTACCCTCAAAGAAGACCGGCCCTATCAGTTGACCCTGCCCTTAACACAACCGCAGCGGCAGTTTGCCGGTCAGTGGTACCCCGAAGCCCAGGCTTTGCAGCGCGAGCAGCGGCGATACCAAAGCCAGCGCGTTGCACGACCCCTGTTGGTTGAACTCAACAGCGCCGATCTTCAGACCCTGAGGGCCGCTGAGAGCGAAGCCCTGGTCAATGCCCTGCACGGATTGCTCAGGGTCGGCGACCGCATTCAGGTGACTCAGGCAGACAAAACCTGGCTGGTCTGGAAACGGCATCTGCAACCCTCGCCCGAGTTCAAGGCCATGGTCGCCGCCCTGGTGGCAGGGAACCGTTATTCTTTGCCCTTCGCTGCCGATACGGTGGAAAAAGTCGTTTCAACTCTACCAGGTACGCAGCCCCTGACCGAGCTGGCCTTTGCCTTACACCGCGCGCGCGCTCAAAGAGCCCTGCTCGATCTGGCCCAGCCCCAGCTGGCGGCAATCGGCACAAAAATTCAGCGCTCACTGGCCGATGGCCCCCTGACCATCATCGCCGCAAGCGACAGCGAGCTCTCTTTGCCCGGCAGCCCACGTCAGCTGGCCAAGGGGCTCTGGCTGACCGAGATTGCCGCCGCCGATGATCCAGTAGAACTGAATTGGGCCGCACCGCCACAGCATCTGCTGGTGGTCAGCGACAGCGGCTCGCCCCTGGTCGGGCAGCTGCCGGGCGCTTTGCTGTTGGCCTTTGAAAAACAAATTGTCGCCCTGGCGGAAGGTGTGAAAGTTCAACACCTGGTTCGTTTAAGCAACGGGCCGGATTATCCTGCCTGGCATCGACAAGAATTTGTCCTGGAAGGCCCGCTGGCCGGACAGCTCGACCTCAGTCGCGACGAATTGGGACCCAACGAGCATTTTGGCGACTATCAGCGAATTTGGCTGATCACTTACCAGAACCAGGGTCAGCTGACCCAACGGCAGCTGGCGGGCCGTTATCAGGTGGTGAAAGAAAAAAAAGAGTTCGGCTCCGACAAGTTTCTGCGCCGTAACAGTTCAGCACCTTAATCCGGGGTATCGCCGCTGGCAATGCGCCCGAAAACGGAGGGTCTGTAAAACATGCAAAATATCCGAATGATTATGCCGGGCCTCAGTCTGCTGTGTTTCCTGTTGCTTGGCGGCTGCGGTGTCGAAGAGAGCGACGGCGATTCAGTGACCACCTGGGTGAATCCCAATCCACCCGATTACTCGGTTTATCTGACGGCCTGCACCTACCGCGACAACAGAGATTACACCTACTGGTGCGGCGGCAGAGGGAGCGCGCAAGACTGCCAGCAAACCTGCGATAGCACCAGTTATTTTGTCCATTGTGCTTTTGATGACAACAATACCTGTCAGGACAAGGGCTTTTATTGAGGAGCCGGTTGGGTTGAATGCAATGAAACCCGACGGTATGCCTGGAAAATTCAGCTTATGGAGAACCCAATGAACATCCCCGGTTATCGCATCGAAAGGGAACTCGCCCACGGCGGCATGGCGACGGTTTACCTGGCGGTGCAGGAATCTCTGGCCCGCCAGGTGGCGCTCAAAATCATGGCTCCGGCCCTGGCGGCGGATCGCAGCTTTGGCGAAAGGTTTCTGAAGGAAGCCCGCACCGTAGCGCGCCTGCATCATCCACACATCCTTGCTGTCCACGATGTCGGGGTTGACGGGCACCACTATTATCTGGCCATGGAATATGTTCCCGGCGGCGATCTGAAACAGCGTATCCGGCAGGGCGCCCTGCCGCCCAAAGACGCCCTGCAGATCGCCAAACAAATGGCCCAGGCTTTGGGCTATTCCCATGCCGAAGGCTTTGTGCATCGCGATGTTAAACCCGAAAACATTCTGTTTCGCAAAGACGGCACCGCCGTGCTCTCGGACTTCGGCATTGCCAAGGCGGTTGGTTCGGGAACGAAAATGACCGGCACCGGCATGAGCATCGGCACGCCCCATTACATGAGCCCGGAACAAGCGCAGGGCAAAAGTGATCTGGATGGACGTAGCGACCTTTACAGCCTGGGAGTGGTGGTTTACGAAATGCTCAGTGGCACAGTGCCCTTCGATGCCGACAACACCATCGGCATTGCCATGCAGCACGTCAGCGCTCCTGTCCCTCAGCTACCCAAACCTGTTGCCAAGCTGCAGCCCCTGCTCGACCAGCTGCTGGCCAAAGACCCGGCCCGGCGCTATGCCAATGCCGCCGAACTGGTCACCGCCATTGATCAGGCCTTAGCCGGTCAGCTACCGGCCGCCGCCAAAGCGGCCCACACCCAAGTCATCAAACTCGCCGCTGCCCCCGCCGAACCCAAAAAGGGCAGCGCCCTGAAATGGGCGATTGGCGGTGCGCTCTTGGCGGTGCTGTTGGTGGGTGGCGTTCTGCTGAGTACCGGCGGCACGAAACCGCGGGTCGCCATCGGCGGCAGTGGCGGCAGTCTGCCGGCGGTTCAGGCGCAAATTCCCCTTGATCCCCCTTTGCCCAAGGGGGAAACTCAAATGCCTTTGACCAGCCTCGCCAAAGGCGATGCCATTCTGCAGATCACCAGTGACCCGGTCGGAGCCAGCGTCAAGCTGGATGGTGTAGAACTGGGCACCACGCCCCTGACGCGCAGCGACCTGCCCGCCGGGCCGCATGAGCTGCGTTTGCAGCTGGCCTATCACCAGGAGCATCAGGAAACCATACAACTCGGTTCCGCCGAAGTCCTCAAGCAGCAGATCGCCCTGCAACGGGGCCAAGGCAAGCTCACCGTGCTCACAAATCCCAGTGGAGCCGGCGTCAGCCTGGATGGCAAACAGCAGAAAGAAAAAACCCCACTGACCCTCAGCGACATCCCCGCCGGCCCGCACAGCGTCAAAGTGCATCTGGACACTTATTACGATCAGGACGAAAGCGTCGAAGTTCAGCACCAGCAGACCAGCAAACTGGACCTGACCTTCAAAGGAGGGCATCTGGTGAAGTATCAGGGGGAATGGCTGGAACCGGAAGACGTTGCGACACGGAAAGCCGAAGCCGCGCGCATCCAGGCCGAAAAAGAACGTCAGGCCGAAGCCGCTAAACGTGCCCGTTTCGAAAATTTGGTATCCGCCGGTCGGCAAGCCATCGGGCAAAGAAAGCCGGGTCCCGCGCTCAGCAAATTGCAAGACGCACTGCGTCTGTACCCGAGCGACAGCAATGCCAAAAACCTGCTCGCTCAGGCCGAAGCACTGAAAGAATACACCGACCCTGTCACCGGCATGGAATTCGTGCTGGTGGAAGGGGGCTGCTACCAGATGGGCAGCAACAGTGGGGAGAGTGACGAAAAACCGGTCCACGAAGTCTGCGTTGATGATTTTTACATCGGCAAGTATGAAGTGACCCAGGATCAGTACCAGAAAATCACCGGCAATAACCCCTCAAGGTTCAATGGCAGCGACCGGCCGGTCGAGCAAGTCAGCTGGGACGACGCCCAGTCCTACATTCAACAGTTGAATCGTAGGGGCGTGATTCATCACGCCCGCGATTCACGAATCGCCCCCTACCGTCTGCCGACCGAGGCCGAATGGGGATACGCCGCGCGCAGCGGCGGCAAAAACGAGACCTACGCCGGTGGCAATAATGTCGATGCCGTTGCCTGGTACGCCAGTAACAGCGGCAACCAGACCCACCCCGTGGGGCAGAAGCAGGCCAATGGTCTGGGTCTATACGATATGAGCGGCAATGTCTGGGAATGGTGTCAGGACTGGTATGGCAGCTACGAAGGCCGGTCTCAGCGTAATCCGCAAGGGCCATCATCGGGCTCGTACCGCGTGCTTCGCGGCGGCAGCTGGAGCAACATCGCCGGGCACGCGCGGGCGGCGATTCGTAACAGGTACACGCCGGGCATTCGCGACGGCTACCTGGGGTTCCGGCTGGTTCTCCCCACAGTTCAGTAGCTGAAGGGGCGACAGGAAGCGCCGGGGCAAGGCGGGACGCCGCCGCCCAAGCGCTGGATGTGCCGCTTCAGCTTGTCGCCGCAGGCGACACCGGCGCGACATTCCCCCCTGGCCCCCTTTGCCAAAGGGGAATGCCAATTGGTCCGTTTGGCCTGCCGTAGGGGCGCGATTCATCGCGCCCTGGGTTGTTGGTTGTGCCCCTACGGTTGAATCATTTGCACGTCCGATTGCAGGTTCATTGGCAACGATAATCCGGTCATTCAAATCGGCCGCGACCAAACATATCAATCAACACCGCCACACCCCCGGCATGCCGGGGTGGCAACGCAATTATTACGAACGGGTGATCCGCGACGAACGCGAATTGTTGAACATTCGCCAATATATTCACGACAACCCGCGCCAATGGGCAAACGATGAAAATCACCCGGCCCGGCATGCCCACCCGTAGGGGCGCGATTCATCGCGCCCGATTTCGGGAATGCGCCCGATTTCGGGCCATCGTGAAACAACCAGGGCGCACGTCGGTGCGCCCCAACGGGTGGGGTGGTGCGTTTGATTTTACATCATCTTCCGTATAAATTGAAAAATATGAAAAATATACTGAAAATGCATTGGACAGAAATCTCCGAAGATGTCCGCCGTCAATATATCGACGCCAACAGCGCCTTTACGGCTTGGGAGGCTGCGCGAAAAGCGGCCGCCGAAGTTCGAGGGGGCATGTTCTGGAAGCACCAGGACGGCAAGGATTACCTGATCCGTACCTCCACAACGAACGCTCAAAAAAGCCTGGGACCTCGCTCCGAGCAAACCACGGAGATTTACGAAAAGTTCAAGGCCCGCAAAGAACAAGCGGAGCAGAGGTTGGCGGCTTTGGCGGCTCAGATGACGCGGCACCAGCGAATGAACAAGGCCTTGATGGTTGGCCGTGCTCCAGTCATTCTGGTCGGAATACTGGATCGACTCCGCAAGGCAGATTTGGCCGAGCATTTCACGGTGGTTGGCACCCATGCTCTCTACGCCTACGAAGCATCTGCCGGCGTCATGTTGCGCGAGTCTGCCTTGGCCACTCGGGATATCGACCTGCTGTGGGATATCAGAAAGCGGCTGACATTCTTGAGTCAGATGAAAAAGCTCGACGCCTCGATGTTGAGCCTGATCCGAAAGGTCGACAGTACCTTCCAGATTCGGGAGGATCAGCGCTACACCGCAGTGAACAGTCAAGGCTTTGAGGTGGATATTATCAGACGCGAGGCCGTCGAAGATGATCCTCAACCGATGAGGTTGACGGATGCCGAAGACGAGTTTTATGCGGTTCAGGCCCGGCGAGCTGGTGTCCTCATGGCCGGTCCTCGTTTCTCGTCTATGATCGTGGCCACCAACGGTGCCATGGCCCGGATGAATACCGTTTCTCCTCTGGTCTTTGCCAGCTTTAAACGCTGGATGGCCGGCACACCGGACCGGGAGGCGCTAAAGCGAGGACGGGATCTCATGCAGGCGGAGCTAGTGGAAGCCTTGATTGAGGAATACCTGCCGCATCTGAATAGATGAGTCACGCAGGCGGTATTTTCAATCTTCCCCGGTTCCAACGGTAAAATTCACGCCCGGATTTTCCGTGATAACCGTAGGGGCGCGATTCATCGCGCCCGATTTCGGGCCATCGCGAAAACCAGGGCGCACGTCGGTGCGCCCCAACAGCGCGCCCGATTTCGGGAATGCGCCCGAATCCAACGGTATAAATTTACGCCCGGATTCGGGCCATCATAATAACAACCCAGGGCGCGATGAATCGCGCCCCTACAAAGAAAAGGAAAAATATCGTGATGACAAAATTAATATCCAAATCAACATTTCGGTTTTTCGACCTATTCCTGCTAGGTTTGTTAGTCCCACTGCTATTGGTGGGGTGTAGCAGTACAAAGGACTATGACATTGTCAATACAGAGGGAATCGTCGAGGGCTGGTCGCTTCGAATTCCAACATCTTTTGGGGTAAATGAGAATGTCCCGGTGAAAGTTTTATATCATGACAAAAACAAGGATATTGATTATCGCTTTTCCGCAGAAATGAGAGCCGTTAAAAGCATCCTTGAAGCAGGTCTCAATTTAGAGACTGACCTACAAAATGGCTTGGCGGTTGAAGCTGATGGCCGTGACCAGGTTAACGCAAGTATTGGTTTACGCACATCAGGACGACTTGGCAGCGGTATGAGTCGTAGGCACCCGGTCTGGCAAGAGATGAAAGATCGTGGCTTAAAACCTGAAGATATTTACGAGCTACGACATACGGTTCTGGTTCTTAAAGATAAAAATCAAAGTTTTTCTTTCACTGATGATGGCGGTCGTAATTGGACGAGTTACCCATATCTGGTGCCTAGAAATTGAAGCTATAACAACTTTATTTGGCGACGTATATCTTTGTTATCCTGAGGCTTTTAAACCTTTTAATGTTTAACAAAACTTTAACTCAACCCCGTTATATTTGGTTACCTTAGTAACTTGGATTGGTAAGATTTTTTAATTTGGTTTCCCCTGACAAGGACATTTGCTTACGCCCACAGGAGAAGGCTCCGATTATTCACTTTAAACTTTTTTCACCACTTACCACCATTGGCAGGAGGGCTGAAATGCTCAAATTAGAGGCAAAAAATGGACGTGAAATTTCTGTTGATCTAAATGCCAGCCGCTTGAATATCGGGCGAGACGCGGCTAACGATCTGGTGCTGGAGAGTGAGAGCGTGTCAGGCTTTCACGCCACCCTGTTCTGCGAAGAGGGGCTTGTTGAACTCATTGATGTCGGCAGTACTAATGGCACTCTGATTAACGGTTCCAGGATCAGCGGCCGCCAGCCCCTGAAAACTTGGGATTGTGTGCGCTTTGGGGATTACGAGTTTGAGGTGGTTGATACATCTGGCCGGCGCCCCACGCGCGTGCAGCCTGCGATTGGGGCCGAATCCCCGACCCCTGAGAAACCCGCAACACCAGCTGAGCTAAAATCGGCTGAGACCCCTTTGGCGATCCTGCGGGCGCTGGCCGCTGGAACCTCACCGGCCACTTTCACCGTTACGAAGTCGGTCACCATTGGGCGTGCTGACGGTAACCAGTTGCAATTGGCTTCACCGACGGTCTCGTCCCGGCACGCCGAGATACAAATCCGGGGAACTTTGATCGAACTGGTAGATCTGGGTTCGACCAACGGTACCTGGGTCAATGACACGCGGATCCAGCGGCAGGTGCTTGGCCATGGCGATCGTATCCGTTTTGACGAGATCGAGTTTAGGGTCGAATTGTCCCACTCCGCCACCAAAACTCAAGTTAACCCGGCCATAAAGCCTGCGGTGGCGGCAACGCAAGTCAATCGGGCTATCATAAGCCCAGAGGCGCAACCAGCACCGCATCAGGTAGAGAATAAAAAAACATCAGTTTCGCAAGATGCCGCAGTCGTAGCCACTGGGATGACCGATGTTCTGCCTGCGGAGCAACCGTTAAGCCCGCCACCGCCTCTGCCGTCGCCAAAACAAGGGGAATGGCAGAAGGATTTTGATTTTTCTGCTGAAGATCAGCGCAGTCATCAGCGACAGAAATTTTCGCAGCTGCTCTTTTCCTTTGAGGGCCGTGTTGGGCGCTTGAAGTACTTTGTGGTCGTCCTGGCCCTTGCAATGATTACGATGCTGATTTCAGCTTTGGCGCAATTTTTATTTCTGGGAGAGATTGCGGCTTATGAACCTTATTCAACCTACTATTTCAAAGGCATGCTGATTCAGTGGCTTTGCGGGCTGATGACCTTATGGCCCGTGATGGCGGTGGCAGTTAAACGCATCCACGACCAGAATCGTTCCGCCCATTGGCTCTGGTTGTTTCTGGTTCCCTTTGTGAATCTGGTGATCGGTATCATGCTGCTATTCGTGCCCGGCACATCAGGAATCAACCGTTTTGGCGAACCGGACGCCTGAAGTGACATTCGTTGGGTTTCGTTTTGCTTTGCTCTACAAAACCTACGGGAGCATAAACTCAAAATTTGCGGTTTAGCCAAGGGGACGATTTAAGTATGCAGAATTTCATTATACGTCAGGGGTTATGGGGCTGGGTTGTTTCAGTGCTCATTGCATTGGTCTTTTGCCCTGCTGACTCACTCGCCAAAAGTTGTGCCGAGCAGAATGTTCAACCGCCAGCTCTCAATGAATACCCGGATCGTTTTACCTTGAAGGCTGATGCGAAGGCTGGGTTCCAGTTCGATGTGAAGGGCAAGGCTTATCCCAAAATTGGCTACATGCTGCCCCCCTTGGCTGTCGGTTATGTCGATGGCCGTGCTGAAGTCGTTGATGCCATCAAAAAATTTACCCTTTACAATTCTGACAACAGCCCCCTCAGCTGGCCGGACGCCAAGGTTGTGCTTGCTTCAAATCTGCCATTTCAAATGCAATTAAGCCGCACTTTTGCCGATTCAGAGGTAGATGAAGATGTCTTGCCTGACGGCTCGCTCTTGCGCATGCCGAAAGTGCTTAAAGCCTTTGCTCCTTCGTTACTGACCGAAAACGAAGCTGTGCGAGAATTGATTTACAAAAGCGCTTTTTTGCGGGTTGTTTCGGATAAAGACCTCGCGGATGCGCTCAAAATTCAAGTGTCTGATTATTTGATAAAAGCGAATCAATCTTTTCTTCAAACTGCTGCCAGTGGCGTGAACTATCTCAACAATCTAAAACTGTTGGACAGGGTTGGTCAGGGTGCCAATGCTGCGATGGCGCATGGCCAGGCGACGGATGAGATATATGAAAAAGTCGCGAAACGCATGGGCCGCACTGGCTCCGGCAAGGCTTTAAAATGGGCAAAAGGAATTGCTGTGTTTGCAAATAGCGTGCAGGCCTTCGCTGATGGGAAGTCGCGAGCTTCTGCTTTAGCAGAAGCGTATCGCAATGTTGAAACCTTTAAGTTGCTGGAAGACCTTGGCCAAATATTGATTGCGGCCCAGGTTGATCCCGCGATGTTAAAGGGCTGGCTGGGTGCGGTGGAAGCGATGGCGGATTATTCAGACAGCTATTTTCAGCAAATTCTGGCCGGTGCCAAACAAACGGGGGTGCCATTGTCGCAATTCGGGTTGGCACTCCTCGCCGCAAGAATAACGAATCCGGCAAGTCTGATTGTTTCTGAACTGAGCAGCCTGGGTTTTGATATCGGCGAGCTCGGGGTCTCTGCCGGTCGATTGGCAGCTCTGGAAAATATTGATGTCGTCCTGCGGACGTCGCTACTTGAATTGATCAGCGCCGGCCGCTCTCAGGGCTTAGATTCAACCGCGCTCAACTTGCGCGAGCTGCTTGGTTTTCAGCAGCGTTTGAATTTTCTGCTCGCCGATGAACTTTATGGGACATTGTGGGAGAAACGCTTCAGTCTTTCTGCTTCCGGGGTTGCCAAGTGGGTGACATTCGGGGTGAAAGATTTGTTCAACCCGGGGTTGCAAGCGGCGAAACTGAGCCTGCGCGAGCAACATTTGCAGACCATAAGGATGGAGATGGCGGTGCGTGATCATCTGGCGGATTTAGTCGATGCGTTACAACCCTCCTATGCCGGACCAGCCGCAACAGGGACTGCGCAGAGTTCGATCATTACGCTGATTGATAACTCGGGAAGCAACAGCCACACAGACCCGACCAATTTGCGTGCCGCTGCGATGCGCCTGATTCTGGATACCGCCGAGGTTGATACGCGTCTGGGGGTCGTGCTGTTCGACGATACGGCTGCGGTGGTGGCGGATGCCGGAATCCTGGGACCACTGGACGGTGGTCAGCGTGATCTTCTGCGTAATAAATTGCAACTGATTGGTGCCGGTGGCGGCACCAATATCCGTGCCGGTCTGACGAAGGCTGCTGAGCTGGTCTGTGGTGAGAATGCGTCGATTATTCTTTTGAGCGATGGCCAGGATCACAGGTGGCGCGGAGAAGTCGACATGTTAGCTGCCGGAATCAAGATTCATACGATTGCCCTGTCCGCTGAGGCGGATCAGGAAGGGTTGAGTCAGGCGAGTGCCATGACGGGCGGCATTGCTGCTGTGGCCCGCGATGCCACTGATTTGCACAATATTATCGATAGCTTGTTTGGCACCGCCGAGGGCCGACAGATGCTGGCTTCCCGCAATGGTGTAATGAAAACCGGCGATCGGGTCGAGTTCAGTTTCTTTGTCGAACCCGACCTTGGTGGACTTGATTGCCAGGTAACCCTGCCGGGGAGCGATATCGATTTGACGGTCATCAGCCCTGATGGAAAACGGATTCCTATCAATGAAGCAGTCCGCGACGGTTTTGGTGTCGAAGCGCTGACTTACGACATCATTCGCTTGCAAAATCCGCAAGCCGGCCAATGGTCCATGCAGCTCGAAGGTGTGGCCCTGGCTGCGCAGGGGGAAGCTTACACTGCGCGGGCTTATGCACGACAACCCCGGATTCAGACGCGCTGGATTGACAGTGTCGTCGTGCCTGAAGCCGGAAGCTCTTTTTATGTCAGTGTCGATACTCAGGGTGAAGTGACCTGGAACAAGGTGAATGCGGTGATCTATAAACCCGATGGCAGTGTTCACAATGAATCAAGGACGCTGGATGCTTTGGCTGCGGCTTTGGGTGGGGAAGAGAATATAGGTGTTTTTGATTTTTTACCGAAGGTGCCCGGAGTCTATCAGATTCTTGTGGAACTCAAGGGCGAAACCAGGTCGGGCGCCCAGGTGGCGCGGATGATGGACAGAACCTTCAGGGTTGCTCCGGCCGGTATCGGTAAACGTTACGAGCATCAGATTGATCCGTTTATCCGGCGCGTTCCCGGTGCATTGTAACTAAGGATGATGGCCACAATGACCCCTCAAATTGTGAATTCTCAATTAGCAGTATGGCGTTCATATTTTTGCCCTGGCTTCATTAGATGCTGCTGGAGGGTTTCAGTCTCTACATACTGGTGGTTACCAGCGGGGTGCAGGATTTGGTCGGGCGGACTCTGTCTGCCACTTGCACCAGCGGATTTACCACCATTGACAATATCCCGCCCGCACTGATCATCGTTTTCCCCAATGCAGGTGCCAAGCAGATTGCACCTGATGCGGTGAGCCGCCTGACTTTCAGTGAAGCACACGATCCTGTCAGCCTGGACGGCATAGTTCTGCAGCAGGGTTGCAGTACTGTGGCGATTCGTCTCGATCTGGTGCAGGAAGGCCGAGTGGTCATTCTGACGTCGCTCGCCCTGCTAGCCACCGCCGGTGCGGCGAGGTTTATCCGCGCCAGATTCCGCCGGGCGCGGAGATGGTCTCCTATTCACCGCTCTACGGCAGCCTGCCGGTCGGACCGGCCTTTGATATGGCAATTGCCGCCCTGATCCGGCGCGGCGGGGTGATCTACCCGGCACCGGTCGGCGAAGAGAATGACTTTCCCGGCAGGCTGGTGCGCCACTCCGAGCCGATCGGGACGCGCCCCATCGCCTGTCTCAAATGCAGCGGCGATGGCGAAGTCGGGATCATCCACCTTGGCGCCTGAATGGAGTTGAACTGATGCGCGCAAGACTGTCCGGGGTGATGCTGGGGGTCATGCTGCTGGCGGCGTTGCCGGCTGCGGCCTTTGACTTTGCCGCGCTGGGAGAGCCGCAGCGTCTCGGTTTGGCGCTCTACGACGGGCTCAGCTACCATCCCGATGGCGTCAGCTTTCATCTGCTCTCGCTGAGCGCGCTCTACGATTATCGGCAGATCTGGGAGCATGACGCGCCGCTCCCCCTGCGCTTCAAGCTCGAGGCCGGGGTGGGTCTGGCCCAGGTTGACGAGCGGGATGAACTGCGCCTGGTCGCTGCCGGCGGGATTATGGCGCGCTACAATTTTGACGGTCTGGCCCAGTAGCACTGGCGTCCCTACGCAGAAGCGGGGATCGGTCTGATCTACACCGATTTTCAGGTCGAAGGGCAGGGGCTGCGGCTTAATTTCAATCCGCGCCTCGGGGTCGGTTGTGATTTCGGTGGCAATGAGCGCCAGTGGTTTGCTGCCGTCCATGCCCATCATCTGAGTAACGCCGAGCTGCACCGCGACAATCGCGGCATCAACTCAATCCTGATGCAGTTCGGCCGCTATTTTTGATGGCCTCGCAAAAATTCGTCAACTGCGGCATTTCTGCAATCGTCTCGCGTAGTTGACGTTTTATAACTGTTCAGCACTTTTGTAGGAGCGGCTTTAGCCGCTAACTATCACGTCTGAAAGCGACTCCTACAGCGTCATTCCGGCAGGAATTTAACCGGAATCCAAATTGTGCAGAGTTAAAAGTCTGATCAAAACTGTACTCTCGGCGTCCTCTACTGGTTAAACTCGATTTTTTGGGATTTGATAAAGGTTGCTGGCGTCCAAAAATGAAATGAGCGATTACCCCTCTCTCTTGTCCATCTCCACTTCTGCTATAATCGCGACAGAGCCTGCCTCATTTCACTTTTTAACGGAAGGAGATCAGTCATGAAAAGAACAATTATGGGGATCTTTTTTGTTTTGTTTGCAAGCCAGGTTTTTGCCGCAGGTGGGCCAGTGAGTTACACCCTCGACGCCGAAGCCTATGAGGGGTATTTTGTCAGCCCAAAAGAGGGGGCACCCCTGGTGATCCTGCTGCACGACTGGGATGGTCTGACCGATTATGAAGTGCAGCGTGCTGAAATGCTGGCCGACATGGGTTATGCGGTTTTTGCCGCCGATCTCTTCGGTGTGGGGGTTCGCCCGACGGAAGACAAGGATAAGCGTCAGCACACGGGCGAGCTTTATCAGGATCGAGCAAAAATGCGCGCCCTGGTGCAGGCAGCGGTCGACGCGGCCGAACGCAAGGGCGCTAATGTTGGCAACGCAGTGGTTATGGGGTACTGTTTTGGCGGGGCGGTGGTGCTTGAATATGCACGTTCCGGGGCCGATATGAAAGGCTTTGTCACCTTTCATGGGGGGCTGAAGACCCCTGAAGGGCAAAATTATGCCCGGGCCCGTGGGCACTATCTGATTCTGCACGGTTCAGCCGACTCCAGCATCACCCTGGATCAGTTCGCCGGTCTGGCGACGGAACTGGAGCAGGCCGGTTTGTCTCACGAGATGATCACCTACAGCGGTGCACCCCACGCCTTTACGGTCTTCAATAGCCCCCGTTACCGTGAAGATGCCGATCGTAAATCATGGCAGAGCTTTACCGGGTTCCTGGACGAGGTGCTGCGTTAATTTGGGGGATATTTCGGTGCAATCCTGGTGAAAAATGAGGATTGCACCGCCGTGATTTCACCGTTTGTCTGCCAAAAGAGAGGTTCCGATGGACACTAACCGGACGCTGTTGGACAAAATCGATCGACTCAACGCCATCGGCGTCGCTCTTTCTGAAGGTGAAGACGAGCTTGTCCTGCTGGAGCGGATTCTGCTTGGGGCCAAAGAGCTGACCGGCTCAGATGGCGGCACCCTGTATATTCTGAATGAGCAGCATCAACTCGAATTTCGTCTCCTGTTTACCGATTCCCTCGGCCTGGCCATGGGTGGGCGCAATCGTGCGGCAGTGACCCTGGCGCCCCTGGATCTGTACAGCCCTGCGGGCGAAGCACGCAACCATCTGATTGCCGTACGTGCGGCCTTAAGTGGCGAGGTGATTCGCGTCGACGATGCCTACGCCAGCAGCGATTTTGACTTTTCCGGTGCGCGCCAGTTCGATCAGCG